>Ga0187833_10003615_pt1 | contig 15582 bp, 18 predicted proteins | sample ETNtaG_37_FD_167968 | JGI IMG/M metagenome (GOLD analysis project Ga0187833, IMG submission 167968) | Marine microbial and viral communities from oxygen minimum zone, Eastern Pacific Ocean - ETNP2014_SV_400_PacBio MetaG (Illumina Assembly) | ecosystem: Environmental > Aquatic > Marine > Hypoxic...
CCAAAAAATAACCCTATTTTTTCAGCAGAGTCTGTAAAATAATTTGAAGCCTTGATTAAAACAAACAGGCTAACTGCAAAAATTCCAATCCAAATAAGTATATCTAACATTGTTTTTTATCAAATAAAACAAATAATTAATCATCCAATAACATCTGGCATTACTCTCCTAACAACAAACTTATAAATTTCTACAATAATAAAAACAGAGCTTGAAATCAAAACAACATAAAGCCAGTCCATTAAGGTTAAAGGTACTGTCTTCAAGAACGTGTTGAAAAACGGAGTTTGCACTGCAATTATCTGCATGATTACGGAAAACAATATTGCACCCCAGAGTTTCATGTTAGTAAAGATGCCAATTTTGAATAATGAATTAAATTCTGATCTGCAATTCAATACGTTAAACATTTGGGAAATCATTAAGGTACATAATGCAACTGTTTGCGCATAAGCCAAATATTTTTCTGTACTATAAAAATGGAATATGGTCAATGTACTTATCATGATGGTAAATCCTACAATTAACAATCTCACTATAATCGGATTGGATATTATTCTCTCATGGTTTTTTCTTGGTTTTCTTTCCATTATATCAGGATCTGGAGGATCGACACTTAAAGCCAAAGCAGGTAAACCATCAGTAATCAGATTATTCCACAATATCATTATTGCTATCAAAGGGAGGGGTAAACCCAGCATTATAGCAACAAAAATAGTTAAGACTTCTCCAGTGTTAGAAGACAATAAGTATGATACAAACTTTTTTATGTTATCATAGATGCCACGCCCTTCTTCAACTGCATTAACAATAGAGGTAAAATTATCATCTGTAAGAATAACATCGGAAGCTTCTTTGGCAACATCTGTTCCTGTTATGCCCATTGCAATACCGATGTCTGCTTTTTTCAAAGCTGGGGCATCATTAACACCATCTCCAGTCATCGCAACAATATGTCCTTTTTTCTTTAGGGCATCTACAATCTTAATTTTATGCTCCGGATTTACACGAGCATAAATTGTAATATCATCAACATACTTTGTTAAATCTTTTAGTTTATCTAAATCCTTGCCCGTAATTGATCTGCCTTCAATGCCAATTGCATGGGCAACTGCTTTTGCTGTTACTTCGTTATCTCCTGTTATGACAACAACCTTAATACCTGCTTTTTTGCATTTGGTTATAGCATCTTTAACTTCGTCTCTTGGGGGGTCAATCATTCCCTGTAAACCAATAAAGATAAGATTTTTTTCAGTTCTGCTTTTATCCATTACAGTCTTATATGCAAATCCCAAAACCCGTAAAGCATGGTTTGCAAATTGCTTATTTGCTTCCAAAATTTCATTTTTTCTGATTGCAGTTAATTTTTTTATTTTCCCATTTTCGTAAATGGAATTGCACTTATTCAGGACAATTTCCGGAGCTCCCTTAACATATGCAATATGCTCTCCATTAATGTTGTGCATTGTTGTCATGATTTTTCTTTCAGAAGTAAAAAGAATCTCATCTTTTCTTGGATATTTTTTTTGCAAAATATCCCTATCAATTCCTGCTTTTGCTGCGCTAACAATTAAAGCTGCTTCGGTGGGATCTCCAATAACTTGCTCACCATCAAATGCTGCATCATTATTTAAGACGCCAGCTCTAAGCAATAATTCCATTTCTTTTGGATTTATTTCCTTATTGTTGGCTAAAAATTTTCCTTTCTTTTCATATCCAGAACCAGTAACATCTATTACATTCCCATTTATGTAAATCTTTTTAACAGTCATCTCGTTTTTCGTTAAAGTTCCGGTTTTATCTGTACAGATGACTGTAGTAGATCCCAAAGTTTCAACTGATGGAAGCTTTCTGATTAAGGCATTCCTTTTGACCATCCTCTTCACGCTCAGGGCCAAACCAATTGTTACTATTGCAGGCAAGCCTTCTGGTATTGCTGCTACTGCCAAAGAAACTGCAACAATAAAAAATTCAAGAACAGAGCCTCCTTTTAAGATTCCGCCTAAGAAAACAATGACTGAAACTATTATTGTGATAACACCTAATCTTCTGCCCAGCATATTTAGTTTTTTTTGTAAAGGTGTTGCTTCTTCCTCTGCTCCTTCTATCAGCTTGGCAATTTTTCCTATCTCACCATTCATACCAGTTGATGTTACAATAGCTTTCCCTTTGCCGCTAGTTATAATAGTTCCAGAAAAAACCATATTAATCCTATCGGCTAGTGGAGTTTTTTCTGGCAAAACATTCAATCCTTTCTTTACAGGCAATGATTCACCGGTTAATGCTGCTTCTTGAGTCTGTAAATTTATTAATTCAAAAATTCTGGAATCTGCTGGTATCTTATCGCCTGTTTCCAGCTTTATTATATCCCCCGGAACTAAAAGCTTTGCATCTATGTCTTTTTCTTTTCCTTCTCTTATTACTGTTGCTTTCAAGCTTGATAATTTTTTAAGAGCTTCTATGGATTTTTCTGCCCTATATTCCTGGTAGAAACCAAACAATGCATTTAAGATTAAAATTATGCCTATAACAATTGCATCAATTCTTTCTCCAAGAAATAATGAAATAAGCAGGGCAGCAATTAATATGTAAACAACAGCGGAATTAAACTGCTGCAGGAATATTTTTAACGGGCTTATTTTCTTTGCTTCTTTAATTTCATTATAGCCGTATTTTTTTAGTCTTTTTTCTACTTCTTTTTCGGTTAATCCTTCTTTTTGGGTATTTAATTCCTTAAATACTTCTTCTGTTTTTTTGTAGTGCATCTTTTTATGTTATTTTTCCGTCAGCCTTAGCTCTATAACATCAGTCCTGTCAAGCATCTTTTTAATTTCTTCTGTAGTTTTTCCGGTTATGCACGAAAATCTGAGATTTTCGGCATCCTGAAAATCTTTGATTTTCATGATTTCCCAAATTTCCTTTATCTGCATTTTTTACCACCCTTTTTTCAATTTGTCAATATACATAACAATCATTATTGATGGAAATCTTCTTTAGTTGTTCAAAAGTAATTCTTTCTATGGATTTTGCATAACTAATTCTTTCAGTTTTTGTTTCAATGAGTTTATTCAGTTTTTTCTGCATTCTTATCATCTCCTTGAGAGATACTAGAAAACTCTGTTTTCCCAGCATCTGTTTTCATTTGTTTTAGTTTTATCAAGAAATATTCCAGGCAGTCCAAACCACAAAAAGAGGCTTTTTTCCTAAAATCACCTGGGCCAAAGATGACTGTGTAATTATTTGTATTGTAAGAGTCTATAGCATTAGAGCAGGTTGTGCAGGACTTTGCATGTTTCTTTTCATGCTCTTTTATTTTCTGCTGGATTGTTTTTTCAATATCAATATTACCCTTTTCCATACCCTGCTTTAATCTCACTAATTCATAATGCTCTAATGTATCCAAAAACTTCATAAATCTATACATATCTTTTCACCTCATTCTGTTTTTTCATTTAATTCTTCAAATTTGATGTACCATTTATTAGCATCAGCATCGAAGGAAAAAATAACGTTATACTTCTTGCTCTTATCTAATGCAAATAGTAAGGGCATAGGAATAGTCGTCTCAAAGCTAGAACCACGTTTGTAGAGCTTTCTCTTGAATTCAGTTGGCATTTTACTTATTTTTATTCTTATTAAAATACTTATATTTAAAGTTTTTGATTTTTGTTTTTGTTTTATTTATATTACTACTTATATTTATACTTATTTATTTACTTATTTATGAATTAGAGGAAGATATTTATTTATACTCAAAAACCTTCTCCTAATGAACATCGCACTCGTTTGCTGGATAAATGACAAAGCAGGCATGAATATTAAAGAGAATTTGATTAATAGTTTTGAATTCAATGAATTAGAGGAGAAATTTGACAATAATTCTATCTACCAATATACAATAAATAATAAAATAATAAAATTATATACAATCAATTCGCAGCATATTTTTACAGATGATTTGGATAAGAAAATAGATGCTGATATTTTTGTTTTCATAACAACACACAGTGCTGCTGAAGGGAGGCCAAGTTTAACTGTACACCCCATTGGTAATTTTGGAAAGGCAGAGAAAGGTGGGAAGGAAAAGACATTGTGCTCAACTAATTCTATTTTTTTAAAAAAAATATTTATTGAGCTGAATAATAATGCAAAAGAGCCTTATGAAGCAACTATGGAAGGCACGCATCATGGGCCTTACATGGAAAAACCTGTGCTGTTTGTTGAGATAGGCAGTACTGAAAAAGAATGGGTGGATAAGGATGCAGGAAAAATTATAGCGAAATCGGTGATTAATGGAATTGGGAAGTACAATAATACGAATACAATGATCAATAATTCAACAAAGAAAAACGATAATTACAATGAAAAAAAATTCAATAAAAAAAATTCGAAAATAATAATTAATAATAATGGAAATTTAAAAAATGAAAATAATAATGAATCGAAAATTGATGAAAATAAAATTGAAAGCCTTTTTATCATCGGAGGCAGCCATTACAATCATGTTGCTAATAAGGTTATGCTAAAATCTGAATTTGCAGCAGGACATGTGTGTGCAAAATACAATCTGGAGAATTTAAATGAGGCTTTGATAAAAGAAGCGATGGAAAAGACTATTCCGGAATCGAAATTTGTTTTGCTAGACTGGAAAGGTTTGGGTAAAGAAAAAGCAAGGATACTAGAGATTTTAGAAAAAAATAATATTGAATTTCAAAGAAGCGATAAGTTTTTTGAGAAATAAGTTATTTCTTATCTTTTGACTCTCCTTTAGCTTCAGGTTTTGCTGCTTCTGCTGGCTTTTCTCCTTCTGCTGGTGGTGCAGCCCCTTCTGCTGGGGCTTCTCCTGGTTTTGCTTCTGCTCCTGGTGCAGCTGCTTCTCCTTCTACTGGCAATAATTCCTTAATCATTGCATCCGGAATGTCTGCTTCTGACAGTTTAGCCTTAATTTCTCCTCTTTCCTTGCCAGCCATATCTGCAATAATTCCCTTAGCTATTTTTTCAAACTCTGCACGCCTTGCTTCCATTTCTGCTGCAAGTTTCTTCTTCTGCTCCTCTTGCTTGGCTTTTTCTTCTGCAGTAAGCTCTGTTTTTTCTTCTTTTATTTCCTTATCAAACTTACCTTCATTAACTTCTTTAATAGCATCTACTGCTGGTTTTCCTTCTACAAGTATTCCCATTGAATTGCATGTTCCTATAATTTCTTTTACTTTTTGCTTCAAATCTTTTCCAAGGAGATTTCCTTCTTTCATCTTTGCAACTTTAATTATCTGCTCAATAAGAACATCAGCAACTTTGTCTGTTTTAGGATTTCCAGAGCCTTTTTCTATACCTGCTTCTTTTAATATTAATGAGGATGCAGGAGGAGTTCCTATAGTTATTTTAAATTCTTTTGTATCAGTATCTACTATAATTTTAACAGGAACCTGCATTCCATTGAACATAGAAGTTTTTTTGTTTATGTCTGCAACTATCTGGCCGATATTTACCCCTAATGGTCCTAGAGCAGGGCCTAATGGAGGTGCTGCAGTTGCCTTGCCTCCTGGTACTAATGATTCAACTGTTTGTGATGCCATTTTATATATTAATTCTTAGAAACTAAATTTGATTTATAAGGGTTTCTAAATATTTAGTATATTTTTCCTCCTAGATCAACTTCTTTATCTGGTGTAATCAAAACACATTCATTATTTCTTTCAGGAACTCCCAATGTTAGAACTTCGGATGTAGCAGGACCGATTTGTCTTGGTGGAAAATTAACAACACCCAAAACGAGTTTTCCTTTTAAATCTTCTTTTGCATAGTTTGTACAAAGTTGAGCACAAGATTTTTTAATTCCAATATCACTACCGAAATCAATTTTTAATTTATAAGAAGGCTTTTTTGCTTCAGGAAAGTCCTCTATCTCAACAATCTTGCCCACTCTTACATCAAGTTTTTGAAAATCTTCAAATGTAGCCATTTTTAATGAGAAGTATAAACTTATTCCGGTTTTTCCTCTTCTTCTGACTCTCGCCTTATAACTTTGACAGCATCCATCTTTACTGTTATTGGAATTGGAACAGCTGCTTCAAGAAGCTCAACAACAACTTCTTCTTTTTGCTTGTCTATTCTTGTGATTTTTGCTTGTTCTCTTTTAAAAGGACCGGAAATAATCTCAACAATATCATTTTTTTGTATGTTTACTTCGTGCTTTACCTGCTCAAGCATATGCTCTATTTCCTTGTAATCAACTGTTTTAGGCAATATGCCTCTAGCATAGGGAACATTAAAAGCAGCTTGTTCAGCATCTGTTTTGTTGCCTGCTTCCACGAATATGTAGCCACGCATGCCATGCGGCCTTATGACTGCATAAACTTCCAGTTTTTTCCTTTGAGCATTAGCTACAATAAAGTCCATAACTTGGTCTTCTCTGTTTGCAGTTACTCTTAAACCGTATATTTTTGATTCCTGTTCCATATTGAATAGTATATTGAAAATTAGTCATTATTTAAAAAGCTTTGGGGAAAATATTAGCTTCGCTAAATATTTTAACCACCCCACCAGTACCTTACAACATTATAAGCCCACCCCTACACATTAAGGTATTGTTGCACAACTAGGTAAATGTTCTAGGGAAAAGCCAGCTGTTTTATCATGGTAATTACAAAGCCCAGAAGCCCTATGATTATCATGCCTAAACCTGAGACTTTGACTATTGTTTTAAATTCTAACTTAGTTGGCTTTCTCGTTACCTTCAAGACTCTTACACTTTCAGTAATAAAGCTTTTGAATCTTATCCAATAAGAACTTAAATTCATTTTTAATCAAGAAATTCTATTCCTAACTCCGATTCTATTTCCTGCTTCTTCTTGTCAGTTGTTTTAATGCCTGAACCAAGGATTTGCGAGCTTTTGACTCCGGTTACAATAAGCATGGTTCTTATGGTCTTTTCCAAATCCTTGCTTATCTGGGCGCCCCATATTATTCTTGCATCATCATCAAGCTTTTCCGATATAGTCTCAACAACTTTTCTTGCTTCATCCAAAGTCATATCTTCTCCTCCAACAACATTTATCAATGCTCCGTTGGCTCCTGAGATGTCTGCATCTAGCAAGGGATTATTGACAGCTTTCTCAACTGCTTCTACTGCTCTGTTTTCAGTGTCGCTTTCACCTACACCAATTAAAGCTACTCCACCTTCTTTCATTACGGCGCGGATGTCAGCAAAATCCAAGTTCACTAAACCTGTTTTAGTTACAAGCTCTGCAATGCCTTTAACAGCATTCGTCAATATTTCATCTGCTACCTTGAATGCTGTATGTAATGGCAATTCAGGCGCTAATTCCAGCAATTTCTCATTTGGAATGACTATTAAAGTGTCTACAATCTGCTCCATTCTTTCAAGGCCTGCTACTGCATTTTCATATCTTCTTTGGCCTTCCATTGAAAAGGGCAATGTTACAATGCCTACTGTTAAAGCACCCATCTTTTTTGCAACTTCAGCAATTATTGGTGCAGATCCTGTGCCTGTACCACCGCCAAGGCCGCAGGTAATAAAAACCATATCTGCGCCTTGCAATGATTTCTTAATTTCAACCTCTGATTCCCTTGCTGCTTCCTCTCCTACTCTTGGTTCAGAGCCCGCACCTAATCCTTTTGTCAGTTCTCTTCCAATCAGAATTTTTTTATTTGCAGTTGTATAAAGCAAATCCTGAGCATCAGTATTAACAGCTACTGTCTCTGCTCCGATAATGCCTACCTCAAACATTCTTTGTATAGTGTTATTTCCTCCGCCGCCTGCACCTACAACTTTGATTGCTGCGCGTTGCTTAGCTAAAAGCTGCTCAAGCTCAGCATCAATGTGCGCATTAGAGCTTGGTTCGGATTCTGAATTTTGCTGAGAAAATGAAGATTCTGACTGCGGAGCTGATTGACTAGGATCAGAAACTGATTCTGTTTGTGCATTGCTTATTTCCGGCTCCAAATTAACCCCCCATTTAATAATTTTAATTTTAGTTGCTACTTATATTTAAACTATTTGTTTTTTGACTGCTCAAAAGTAGATTCAACATTTTTTATGGTTGGAATGACTTCAATTATTTTTTTCTTTAATGTTTCCTGTGCTTCTTTTGGTATCTCTTTTTTAAAAGTTATTTTTGCATTGTTATTTGTTATTTCTGCTTCAAAATCTTTTGTGCCCAGGCTTAGTTTCAAATAGCCAGATAATTTTTCCTTATCATCTGTTATTTTTTTATTGAGCTTAATCTTATACAAAAGTTCTTTTCCAGCTAATGGGTGGTTAAAATCCACTAAAGTCCTTCCACCGGATACTGTTTTTATTGTTCCGACCATCCCGTCAATATTCAACTGCATGCCAGGCATTGGCTGTATATTCTGCTGCTTGAATTTGTTTGTAGGCACTAATTGTATGAGTTTTGCATTTTTGTTTCCAAAAGCATCTTCCGGCTTTATCTCCACATCATATTCCTTCCCTATTTCTTTTCCTTCTATGCTTTTATCAAGGCCCTTTAAAAGCTGTTCCTGCCCAACGCAGATAATTGCAGGCCCATAGTCTGTATGACTTTCAAGACTATTTTCTTTTGCAATTTTTTCATCAGTAGTATCAAATACTATATTCTCATCTTTAATTTTGCCGGTGTATTCTATTTCAACAAAATCTTTTTTCTTTATTGTTTCCATTTTTAGCATTTAGAATTAATTTTTTGCAATCAATATTGGTTTATAAGTTTTTTGTTTTCTTTATTTAAGCGCCCTCATTATCTCTTCCATGACTCCGTCAATACTCAAATCTGTTGTGTCCACTATTAGGTCATATAATTTCTTGTCATAATAATCTACATTGTAAAGTTCACTGTATCTCTTTCTCTCGCTTTGCTCGCGTTGTTTTATTTTTTTAATCAATTGCTGTGCATTTTTGCTTTTTTCATCTTTCCTTTCATCTTTCAGAATCCTTCCTGCCCTTACTTTATCATTGCAATCCAGGAAAATTTTTAAATCTGCAAATGGTATAAAATGCGCTGTCAGCCTTCCATCTATAACAAAATTATCCTTGTCCCTAAGGTCTATCTGTTTTTTGTCAAGCTCTAAATCTATGGAACTGTCTTTTTCTGCTAATTTGCTTAATTTAATCAAAGAAATTTTTTTTCCCTTTGCAAGCTCCCTCATTATATCTCCAATAGAATAATGCTTAAGTTTCAGGTTTTTTGCAAGGTTTTTTGCTATAGTGCTTTTTCCGGAGCCTGCTTTTCCAGATATTGAGATTATCATAGTCATTTTGTGCATAAATGCTTACTTATAAATTTTGCCAATAGGATGATATTACCCAAAGCTTTTTAATAATAATAAGAATCACTGCAGTAATGAGAAAAGGTCTTATGGATGGACTTGGAGTATTTCTTCTTAAGGACGGTTTTACTGTAAAGACACTTACCAGGACGTGTTTTGATTTACTTGCCAGGAAACAGGATAAAATTCTTTTGATAAAAGTTTTAGAGGATGCCAATGCGGTAAGCAAGGAGCATGTGTATGAGATGAATATGGTTGCATCCTACATAGGGGCTGTTCCGGTTATAATTGCAGAAAAAGCAGGCAATAAGCTGGAAGACAATATTTTATATGCAAGATTTAATTTATACACATTGAATTTTAATACTTTTGTTAATTCCATTAAAAACAAATTTCCTTTTGTCAAAAGGACTCAGGCTGGATTTACTGTTTCAATAGACGGAGGCAAGTTAAGAAAAAGAAGGGAAGAATTAGGTTATTCATTGAATTCTTTGTCAAAAAAAGTCGGAGTTACAAGCAGGATGATAGACAAGTACGAGAAAGGTGATTCTGAGGTAACAATAAACAAGGCTATGAAAATTTACAGTATTTTTGGAAGTAATGTTTTTAATGAAGTGAATATTTTCTCCGGCAAAAATAAAATAGAAAGCAAATTTAAATCAGATTTTTCAAAAAAATATGTTGATTTGGGTTTTGAGGCTGCAGATACAAAAAAAAGTCCTTTTGATATAATAGCAAGGAAAGGTGATGAGCTTATACTTACAGAGGTAGGCGATAAAACCAGGCCTGATTTTTCCTCATTGTCGAAGTTATTGGATGCGGATAATTTAGTTATTTTTGACAAGAAAAAACCAAAAGATGTCCCTGCAGTTACAAAAGAAGAGTTTCTTGAGTTTGAGAAAGCCAATCAATTGATAAAGTTTCTTAAAGAATTTTAGCTATTCAGGAAGGTGCGGATCAAATTTTCTAGTGTATTCTGCTTTTTCTGCATGGCTCACAACACTTGAGAAGCCTAAAGTAGCTCCTTCATCGTGTATATTTATTTTTTTATTATATGGCTGGTTTAGCGCATAATAAGCCGCAAGCTGAAATTCGGGGTTTGGCTCGTTTTCAATCTCTTTCATATCATAAACTAATTGTATTTTTTTTTCTTTTTTATCATACTGCAAAAAAACATTTGTAGTTCCTGTCTGTGGATTGTAATAAGTTATGTATAATTTGTTTTTTGTTTTTTCCAGCTCACCAGAGAAATCATCACCGCTTGAAACACCTGCAGCGCCGAATTTGGATGTGCCTATAGACTGGACTCCTATTATTTTTGAAGCTGCGTTTTCAAAGCAGTCTCTTACACTCTTTTCATTAAGAAGTATTTTTAGGTTAATTTCATTTGTCTTTTTTTCAGCTTTTAACTTCATGTTTTTGTATTTTTTATTAAAAAGGTCTATTAAAGAATTGAATTTTTTCATGTAAGCACTTACATCTTGATTGGAACCTGCATACTGCCTATCTATTTCTTTTCCTACCCTTAACATCTGCATTAAGTCTTTCCTGAAATCATTGATTGCTTTTTTTCCAATAGAACTCAATAGCATGTTGTTCATAATTCATTTCTTTGGATAGAATGTATATAAATTTGTCGATTAAAAGTATTTATTCAATCCCTTCTGCCTATCTTCCTTTCTTTCTATAATTTTTTCTTCAACTTTTTTATCAAACACGGGCTGTCCGTAAACTCCGTCATAGCCTGGTTTTATTTTTACTTTTCCTTCTCTGTTGCTTATTATGGCTTCTGTGATCTTTTCATCAGTAACTTTAGCTAAATCTTCTTTTTTTGCTTCTAAAAGAATATTTAATTCATTATCAAAATTTTTTATTAGTTTATGGTATTCTGCCCATACCCCTTTAGTTGCTACACCAGTTCCTAAAATTGCAGATAAAATCTCTGACAAGGGGATTAATGATTTAAATGGAATTGCGTCTTTTGGTTTGTAGCCTTCATCTCTGTCTGCTAATTGTTCTACTCTTTGCAAGACTCCAACAGTTAATGGTTTTTTGCATTTAGGACAGATATTCTTGTTTTTTAATGATTCTTTTGGCTCTAGGCAAACATCACATGCACGATGGCCGTCTAAATGGTATTTTCCATAGTTAGGATCAACTTCCAAAGTCATATCTATGTTTTTGTTTTTCAAAGAGCTTATTATTTCATCATAATTTAGCTTGCAATCAAAAATCGTTGCCTCACGGCCTATGCGCCAGGGCCAGTAAGAATGCAGATCAGAAAAACTTACAATAGAATAGTCATCTAATTGCGACAAGCGCCAGTTCATTGCAGGATCGCTGGAAAGGCCGGTTTCTATGGCATGAATATGCTTTGTCTGGTCCTTAAAGCATTCTTTTATAGAGTCGAAACCTGAATTTGAGCCGAACAAGCTAAACCAAGGCGTCCATATATGGGCTGGAATTATTTCAATATCCTTGTCAATATTTTTCAATAGTTCCACAAATTCTATGCATGAGATTCCAAAAATTGGTCTGCCATCATAATCTAATCTTCCTTTTTTTCCTAATTGTTCATTAATCTGCTCGACAATATCCAAGTTTTTTGCCAAAACCACATTATGCACTTTTCTTCCTTTGCCGTCCTGCGTGTATATCAGGGAAATTTCAGTCTGTAATAGAAAATCAAAGTTTGTTTTTGTTTTTAATATTCCTGAACCGTCTTCTGTTAGTTCTTGCTTTAATTCTTTTATCCATTCAGGATGCGTAAAGTCTCCTGTACCAAGCAGATTAATTCCTTTAATCCTGGCATATTTTTCCAAATTAGCGATATCAAGAGTTTTGGAAGTTGCACGGCTGAATCTGGAATGCACATGCAAATCTGCAATGGTTTTCATAAGAAATTGCATTAGCAGTAAGTTTTTAATTTTTACTAATTTGTCAAAATTAACAATAAAGATTTAAATATTATAAACAACAACTAGTCAACTATGATGGATATTTGGGTTTATTCGTTGGTAAGCGTATTAGTAGTCAGTTTAATCTCTTTTGCCGGGATATTGACACTTTCAATAAAAGTGGATAAGCTAAAAAAAATCTTATTGTATCTGGTAAGCTTTTCTGCAGGAGCTTTGTTTGGGGATGTGTTTATTCATCTGCTTCCGGAGGCTGTTGAAGAATCAGGTTTTGGTTTGAATGTTTCTATCTATTTAATGCTTGGAATCGCATTTTCATTTATTGCTGAGAAATTCATACATTGGCGGCACTGTCATATCCCTACTTCAAAAGACCATGTGCATCCGTTTGCCATGATGAATCTTTTTGGGGATGCTGTGCATAATTTTATAGACGGCATGATAATTGCAGCCAGTTATTTAGCAAGCATACCTGTAGGCATTGCAACGACAATAGCAGTTATTCTTCATGAATTACCACAGGAAATTGGAGATTTTGGAGTTTTACTGCACGGCGGTTTCTCTAAAAGCAAGGCCTTGTTTTTTAATTTTGTTACTGCGCTAACTGCAATTCTTGGCGCAGTTGTTTCATTAGTGCTTAGTTCTTATGTGGAAAATATCACTGTTTTTTTAATACCATTTGCAGCAGGCACCTTTATTTACATAGCAGGCTCTGATTTAATACCAGAGTTACATAAAGAGGTCAGGGCTGAAAAATCTTTATTGCAGTTTGTTGCGATTGTTCTTGGAGTTTTGGTAATGTTGCTGTTATTAGTGCTGGAATAAGTATGACATTACCGTCGGAAAAACGAAAAGTTTAAATACAAGGTGGATGATGGATTTGAAACATAGGACGGGTGGTCGTCTAATAATTTTAAAAAATTGGGAGGTAGTGGAAAATCAAGGATTTTCGGTACCTCCTCATAAAAAAGTTCGGAGGAGATATACAATGGCACAAAAAGTAGCAAAAGTTGGAGTAAAAAGAGAAGCAGGTTATCTGTATTTCTTGGATAAAAAAGGTAATGTTGCCAGGGCTAAAATGGCTAGAGGCAAGAAAAAAGGAAAAGCAAAGATACAAGTTGTTGCTAAAGTTGGAGTTACGAAAAAGAAAGGATATCTATACTTTATTGACAAGAAAGGAGATGTCTCAATGGCTAAAATGGTCAGAGGCGGAAGAAGGAAGAAGAAAAAATAAATTTTCTTATTCTTTTTTTTATTTTTTTTATTCAGTATTAGCCGAAACATATATAAACAAAATTCTCATTCTTGATTTATACAAATGCCCTTGTAGCTTAGCAGGTAAAGCGTATGGCTGTTAGCTTTGTGTTGAAACCATAAGATCACCAGTTCGAGTCTGGTCGAGGGCGTTTTTATTTTACAGCAAACCGCAATTCTTTTAGAATTGCAATTCGCGGGCCTGTAGTTCAGTCTGGTTAGAATGATCGACTGATAGCTATAATGGAAATCGATTGGTCCCAGGTTCAAATCCTGGCAGGCCCATCATGCTTTATTATATTCCTAGACTGATTAGAGTGTAATCCTTATGTGGAAATCTTAAGAATCCCATTTTTTATAATTAATAATTGGTCACATACTAGATTAAATAATAATTAATTTCAATATTATTTTTATTATTTGAGTAATCCAGTAGTAAAAATATCATATAAAAATCTTTTCACTACCCAAAAAGTTTAAATATAAGTTGTTATTTTAGAATAATTACAATTAATAAGGGGTTAGCTTAATGGTAAAAAAAGAAATGTTTCTTGCATTGATGGTTGTTTCTATTTTTTTGATAAGTGCGTGTGATGTCTACAACACTCTTTATATTAAACAGGCTGAAGAAGGGGAATCAGTAGAAGTTTCTGAAGATGACATAATCCTAGATATTAGTAATGCAGATATAGAAGGGGAAGTTGATGAAGAAGTAGAAGAGGAAGTTGATGATGAAGAAGAAGAATTAGAGGAAGAGACAGAAGTCTCTGAAGATGCAACTGTTATGATTGTGGAGGAAACAGAGCTTATAAGCCTGGTTCCAAAAGCAGAAGACCCTGACATGGATACATTAACTTTCACATTTACAAGTCCATTGGATGACAATGGTGAATGGCAGACCACTTACAGTGATGCTGGTGAGTATACAGTTACTGTAACTGCAAGTGACGGATTATTGACAGCAAGCAAGGAGGTTTTGGTAATAGTCAACAGGAAAGAGGAAGCTCCTGTGCTTAACAGCTTTAACCCCCAAGAAGCCACTACTGAAATAAGTGAAACCGAGTCAGTAGAATTTGAAGTTAGTGCTTCTGACTTAAATGATGATATATTAAGATACTCTTGGAAATTAGATGGTATAGAAATAGGGGATGATAATTCTGCTGAATACCAGACAACTTATGAAGATTCCGGCTCTCATACTGTGAAAGTTATTGTGTCAGATGGGATATTTGAAGCAGAAAAGATATGGTCTGTTACAGTGAATAATGTAAATAGGAAACCATCTCTTACAGAAGTAAATGATGTAGAGGCAAGTGAAACAGATACAGTCGTTATTGAACTTGATGCACAGGATGGTGACGGAGACCACTTAAGCTATGCAATTGATGATGAAAGGTTTGTGCAGGATGGAAATGTGTTTACATGGGAAACAACTTATGACGATGAAGGGGACCATTTGGTTACTGTGTCAGTTTCTGATGGTGTAGATACTATAAGCCAGGAAATTACAATAACAATAGGAAATGTCAACAGAGCACCAATCATACTAGACATAGTCCAGAAGTAATTTTTCCTTTTTATTTTCAAAATGAAAAATGAAGAAAACTATATTATTTCTAATATTATTTATTAGCCTTGCGTATTCTGTTAATTCTTTGAAAACTTTTGAAGTTGATGAGACAGAAAAGCTTAGTTTAGGGCTTGAAACAGATGACCCTGATGCTGATAAGCTTATTTATACATTTAAAAGTCCGTTAGATAATAATGGTGAATGGCAAACTGGTTATGGGGATGCTGGCGAGTATGAGTCTATAATTACAGTAAGCGACGGTGTAAATGAAGTAAGCGAGGATATTTTAATAATTGTTAATAGGAAGGAAGCAGAACCTGTTATTAGTGATTTTGAGCCAAAAGAAGAGCTTGTGGTTATTGATGAAGGCGGTAGTGTAAAGTTTGAGATTGCTGCTTCTGATTTAAATGATGAGGAATTGACATATAAATGGTCATTGGATGGTGATGCTGTTTCTGACAATAAAGAATTTCTTTTTGAAACAGATTATGAAGATAATGGGGAATATACTGTAAAATTTACTGTTAGTGATGGCACCTTTAATGTAAGCAAGGAATG
>Ga0187833_10003616_pt1 | contig 15581 bp, 12 predicted proteins | sample ETNtaG_37_FD_167968 | JGI IMG/M metagenome (GOLD analysis project Ga0187833, IMG submission 167968) | Marine microbial and viral communities from oxygen minimum zone, Eastern Pacific Ocean - ETNP2014_SV_400_PacBio MetaG (Illumina Assembly) | ecosystem: Environmental > Aquatic > Marine > Hypoxic...
GTCATCAAGATATTGTTATACGAACTATATATGTTAATGATACACTTACGAGACATCACGATTCACCTCCACTGACATCATCAGAACTTGGCGCCGCTGCGACTGCTTCGGCGAGTTCTTTAACTTCTTCTGCCGAAGGCGCTCCATCATTAGTTGGCTCAAGAGATGATTCCTCTTCAGTTACATAATCAGCCTGTAAGCGAATCGATTCTATTTCCTGCCTTAGTGGATGTTGGTCATTAGCAAGGTCTGAAGATAAATTGTACTGCAACGCTGCCTCTTCCTCCCTAGTGATGATGTATCCGGGAACTGTCATTACTTGGTCGTCAATGGATATGTGTCCATGAATTAGTAATTGACGTGCCTGCTTTGGACTTGCAGCAAGTCCCTTGTAGTATACTTGAGATTGTAAACGACGGGCCAATACATGATCAACATTGAGACGTAACACATCATCAAGAGAGGCCCCTTCAGGAAGTAATCCTCTACGGTGTAGTGAAGTAATCAAGTCGTTCTTCTCTCGAGAGACGTGGTCATCTTCTCCTGATTCTGCTATTGCAATTAATTTCATTGCATTGGAACGCCATCGGCGCAACTTACTACGCGCCTTCCATATTTCTCGGTGGTTGCGGAGGCCATAGTTGAAAATGAGCGTGCGCTCTTCTTCGATTCTCTCAGCTTGCCAAGGGTGCTTAGGGCCCTGCCATACTCTACGGCTAAATTTTGGATGTCCCATTCTTAACTCACCTCATTTCTTCTTCTGTACACCCAGTGTGAGACCTGTTCTACCATTTGATCGTGTTCTTTGACCACGAACTCTTCCACCTATAGCGTGACGAATACCACGGTAACTCTTCACTGCGCGGTGGCGTTCGATATCTTCTTTCTGAACCATCTTTACTTCTTGTGAAAAAAGGTGGAATTCATCACCCGTGTGTAAATCTCGTTGTCTATTCAACATCCAAACTGGAACTTCTGTTGGATACGATTCGATGGCATTCCCTAATTGTGTAATTTCTTCATCTGATAGATGGCCGCCCAATTTCTTCTTGTCAACACCTGCAATTTCACAAAGTGCTGTTGCTGTTCGTTGACCTACTCCACTAATCGAAGTTAGACCTAATCCAATGGGTTTAATTCCATCAACATCAGCCATGGCAAGTCTTAGAATATATCTAAAATCATCACCAAGTTCGCTCTCGTCTACTTTTGCCATATTCGGTTCCCCCGAGTACACCGGTCACCCAGTGGCTACTGTGTAGCGGCTCCGCGACCTACCCTCCCTATTTAACAGAAACGATTTACCCCATAGGGGTATAAGTGAAAAAATGTGGTTAATTGCTCACTTTTAGGGTTCGCGGCAGACAAACCATGCACTATCTTCTGAAATATCAATATCAGCCAAAAATCCCCGTTTACCCCTTGAATTTCCTTTCAAACCATCATCAATAAGAGATTGTAACTTTGGATGAGCAGAAGGGTTCATCTTGCATCTAAGTGTGAGTGTTGAAAGATATGCAAAATTAGCAGAAACTAGAATTGGCGAAATATTTTCCACTGTGGGTTCCACTTTAAGGCGGCTCATCACTTCACCACTTGAAGAAACAAATGCCTTTACCAATGATTTACTCATGTCAAGAGGCTCGCTTGAGAGTAGCATTGGTCTGCGACCCGAGATTCTCACCCAACTACGGCTTGCTTCTGGAGGCAACGCTTCTCTAATCCACTGCCCTTGTAATCCCGAGGACAGAAGTGCTGAATCAACGATTGTAAGCCAGTCTCCCTTCTTAGGGATTATTGACAAATCTTGTTTTACTTCGGTACGAGGACCAGCAAAACTGATGACTGACCCATCTGGAAGAAGGCGAAGCATTCTTGCAGGGATTCTAGCAACTGCTGCTGTGCCAAACCAAATTGTCAAACGATCTATTCTACCTCGACCGGTTGATACCCACTCCCAAGTAGTTGGTGAATCAGGCCATAACTCATGTAAAATTGCCTCAACTTCGGCCTGTTGTTCCGGAAGTAATCTTGGTGATAAATCAATAATGATGGCTGGACCTTGGCTACCTATAACAAGATGATCTGCCCATTTTTGTAATAGTTTTGCTATTGGGGGCTCCATCTCATCTAGTGCATGGTTTTGAGTGTCTTGTGGTCGCGCTGGGTCAACATGTAATGCAGCAATCATACGGCCTGACAAATCTACCTCTTTGAGGACGGATGTTGCATCGATACCATCACCAACCAAGACAAATGTTTTGGCAGCCCAATCACCTTCTGATGATTCTGAGATTACTTGTCCATTGGCAGCTGAAAGAACTGCCGAATCTGCATCCAATTCAATTCCCAGTCCAGGTCTATTCAATTCTTCACAATAAGCAAATAATTGTGACCCTGACCCGCAAGCAGGATCAAAAATTATTCCGTTTCCAAGCCGGCAATCTGCCAACTGCTCCGCCCTTGTCAAACAAACTGCCCATGGAGTTGAAACGCGGGTCATTCTTTGCGTTTGGAATAAAGACGGTTCGCTTGACTGCTCCTCAAAATCCGCCGGTTCGCCGCGTGGTGATATGACCTCTGCAAAGCCAAGGACCTCAGAAGAAAGAGGGAGAACTGTATACCGCGCCATGCTGTACCAACCCATAGGACGGCTGTTGCTGTTATCCACCTTTCGGAATTAAGGAATCAAATGGTTAATTCGTAATTCAAATAATAACCACTGATTATTTGCTGGCTCTCTGTCTGGCCGATCCTTATACGCTAACTCTGGAGGCAAAAGAACTGTGTGAGAATTACCACTTCCTACTCCAATGCAATTACCGAAGTAATTGCAATCTAGCCCGACAAGGCCCCAATGAAAACCTTTGATGTAACATGCTGAAGGCGCACCCGCCTCGCACATCGGATCTTCTCCTGCAGTTGCAGGAAGATCTCCCTCATCAAGGTCCTCACCTGTATCATATATCGATACCTGGTAATGAACATTCAATCGCTCAGATGGAGCGATATGAGAATCTTGTTGATTGGTGTCTGCTAGAAGACTAACCTCCAACTGAACTGATGCATCAATTACAGTAGGGTGTGATACCGTTATTGTGAAAACTTCTTCTTCGACATTTTGTGCTAGGCGAATTGCAAAAACCTCTGCTGAATCTGGTTCTATCTGAAGAACTCCGCTAGATGGGTGGGTGACTGTAACAGTTTCACTGTCTACAGAAATCTGTAGATCTAGCGTCTCGTTGCCTGCATTATTGACCGCCACTGAAGCTCTGTCATCAATCCCCTGATGCCGCCATTCACAAGATAATTCACCTGGTAACCAAAAAGGTTCATCTTGAGCAGAAAGATTCTCTGGCCAATCCCATGCATCATCTTTTGGGTCACAAGTGTGGAACAAGAGCATCACTTCCCAAGCCCATCTACCATCTTCTTTGATAGATGATTCATCAACCGTAACAAATGCGCCATCCATCTGCCCAAGGAACGAATAAGCACCCCACCCAACCCACATTATCGAGAGAAGCAACATGGCAATAGTGCCTAGGGATGTTAGAATTGCGGCGCGCGGGATTGTCATCTCGTTGAGGCCAAGAGGAACTGGGGGGTCCTCTGGCTCATCGCTAATCCACGGTCCGGACATAGTGTCGGGTAAACGCCATCTCAAATCAAGATATGGACTGAATGATAATCTCAATCCACCGCCATTTGGCCCTCATGCTTCTGCCCAAGCCATGCTATTATTCCTAATTCCACACCCAATGCGATGCCCATCAAAAGCAGAGATGTTGAGTTGATTTCACCCTGTGCAGCAAGTGCTGCGATTACTAAAGCGAGGATGAGATCGGTAGCACCCCATATTCGAAGAGAACGGCGTAACTGGAGAATCCCCGTAACCCATATCACAAGAGAAAGGGCGAGAATAGAGACCACGAGAAAGGGGCTGACTCCTGTGATAAGGAGTAGACCTAGGGGAAGTAAAAGGTGAGCATCCCAAGACCACGTAGTCGACCATGCCGGCCGTCGCATAGGAACTGTTGCAGCAAGGCAGGCAAGAGAGAAGAGCCCTAGAATAATCATCACATGAGCGATGTATGGAATCAAATCGGAATACATGCTCGCTACTGAGCGGGATGCCAATACTATGGCAAAAATATTGATTCCAACTACGGCTGGTTGCTTCCATTGAATTCCGCGACGCAAGCCAAGAATGATTGCTAGGAAAGCAACTGGCCCAATCGATAAAATCGTGATTAGAATAACCCAGCCACCTCTTCCAGCGGCACCGTGGAAATCAGGAAGGTTGTTTTTACGTCGGACCCCTTCAATCCAATCCCAACCAATGACACATACAAGTAAAACAACTTCAACAATAATCCAGGGTACTGTAAAGGAAATTGTTGTACCTCCTGCCAGTGGAGTTAATGGGTCTGTAAGAACCGGCATTGGCATGGTGCCTGCCATTACCGTACCAGCACAACGAGCGATGACAAGAGTGGCAATGTACCATTCAATTGCAGCGGGTATTCGATGCACTAAATCCTTCCTTCCTGTCAGTGAAATACCTACTAAAAGGAAGAGGATTATGGCAAATACAGCAAAATCAACTTGATTGCCCATACTAGCACCGGCTGCGAGTCGTCCAGTGAAGTGCATCAGCGTAAGGCCAGCTATTGTGGCTGCAAAAGGAGTCTCAATACCTAACAAGTCAGGTAGTGTCAACTCATTGCTACTAGCCCGCCAGCGAGAGATCCCAATCAACACAAGACTGATTGCGCCACTGACAACAAGAATCCCTGCAGAAGCTGAGCCACCAGAACTCCAGACGACATAGACGCCGAACAATATGATACCCGCGATGAATGCTAGCACAATGACTGGTTTGTGATGAATATCACCATAGAGCAACTCTTCATTTGAGAGAGCGCCACGACGTTTCGACTTCTTGCGCATCCTTTCTGCCTGCATGTAGAGTTCTGGGGCAACTGCCTTCACTTTGCCAATAGAAACCGCTTGTGATAGTGTATCAACAGATTCTTTCCCTGCTACAGCAGCAGCGGCTGTCTCTTCTGAATCGAAATGATAGGTCCTACTTGCTTGAGTTAATGTTGACGATGGTTCACTAACCAAAGGAGTTGCTTCTTGTCCAGTAGATATCGAAAGCGCCGATGTTGGACTTACTGGTTCGCCAACCATTGCTGAGCCTTGTTCAAGAAGAGGTGGTGATTCTTCACCTACTACTTCGGCTCCCAACGAACGTTGGATTTCTTCAATGCGCTCCATTCTTCCTCTTCTATCTTCTCGGGCACCAACTGCCTTCAATTCGGATCGCAACTCTCCTTGAGCAGCAAGCCAAATTCCCGAGCCAACAAACAATGTGCCGGCAATAGCGAGTTGGATGAACAACATTCCTTCCATCATCATGGCCCAAATTGTAACAATAAGCAACATTACTGAGGTTGCTGCTGGTTTGAGCAACTTCTCCATTTTACCTGCGCGTGGTAAGTATAGAACAAGAGTAACAATTACCGAAGCAATAATTACCCAACCAGTCTGGCTAGTTTCGAGAAGTAATTCACCATTCAATAGCGAACTGGTTGATTGTTCGAGTGTGAAGATAACTGTATGAGCGGTCAAGAAACCCATTAGTAAACTAAGAATATCTTCTACTTCGAGATTTTTCCCATACAATACCAATGAACCAAGGCCCGCTACAATCATCAGCATCCAAGCAGCATCAAGTCCATGGCGCCACTGCAACCAAATGGCCGTGATGCCGAACAATATCATCAAAGCCCGAGGGTTATCTTGATGCTCCCCGCGACATTCTGCAAATACATTGATTGCAAGTACTACTGCAAGCCCAGACAATAAACCGTAACCAGGTATGTCTCCTGAATTTGTAACCGCAACCCAAACGATTAGTGATAAGATAAAACCAAGATTCCATAGTTTCAACATTCCACTATCACGTAATCTAGCCCCGACCTCTGAGAGCCCAACAAAACGGGCAGCGAGATTGACTCCCGACTCACCTAACGCTCGATTTACAGGGTACTGTAGAAGAGTAATAAAAATGAGGTAAGAGGTGAGATTCCATCCATCCCAACCTACAACTCCTGAAGCCAGTTCCCATGATTGGTTGGCGGCATTGAAGGTACGCGCGCTGGCTGCCCAGAAAGTGATTAACAGAACCCAAAGCCAGGGCATGAGGATTGTTACTCCAGCCAAGGATGGTGACTTGCGAATAAGGGCTAAGGACCCTGTTCCAAGATGAATAATTCCTAATGCAATGAAAATGAGTGCTCCACCATCCCCTCCTTGTGCACTTGGCTGAGATGGAATCAAGATCGTCATCAAAATAACCATGACAATGCTTCCACCCCACAATACATGATCACTAACAAGTGATTGATTATTGAGAAGAACCGTAGCAGTGAGAAGAGCTGCTGTTGCGGCAAATACTTCATAACTACCTATTCCAAATGGTGCTGTGAATGTTCCTGATTCTTGAATAATTAGAAGTATGACCAAGAGTGGTAATCCTATACCAAATGGTGTTAGAACTCGCTGTTTTGAAATCCCTCTAACAACAAGATATGAACCACCAAAACTGGCGAGAAGCATCATTATGAGTGCCAGTGCATATGCTGTATCCGCTCTGTTTGCTGAAATTGCTAACAACGCGCCAATCATGCCAAGACCAATGGATACAGACCACAATCCTGGGCGGCCGAGGCCAACAAGTGACAATCCATCGCTAAACCAGTTATCCTTGTTAGAGAACTTCGCCGCCATCGCTGCATTGAGTGCATTGATACCCCCTAGTAATAGAAAAAGAAGAAGCAAATCGTCAAACTTGACAATTTCAAGTGCGCCTATTTTCCAATCATTACTGAAAGCATGAAAACCAATCCAAATATTAGATGCTGCGATACCGAGTGATGCAAGATTTCCGCTCTGTCGGTGCCATGCTAATCCATGCAAAAGCAGAGTTGCAACGATTATTCCCCCTGCAACACCCATCTCCCCATAAACTGCTCCAGCTCCAGAACCAATTGCTAGCAATACAAGAGTTGCTTGTGCCGCAATTGCATCCTCATTGTGGTGATATGAAATCCACACATTAAGTGCAACAAGAGAGAGAAGTATCCCTCCTAATGCTATAGCATCAATGGGGAAAATACCCCATAACTCCCAGTGATGTAAGTCAATAGCAAGACCATAGAGTAGTTTCATCGTGATAATGACCCAAGTAATACCAAGCATTCGCATACCAGCATCTGGAATCCAACGCTCTCCGAGAACAAAACCAATGAAAGCTAGCCCAAGTAAACCAAACAAGCCAACAATGGGGGGCATGGTAGTTCCAATGAGCCATCCAACGATAGAATAGACGAGAATCATGCTAATCATGATACCCCAGTGCAACCTCTTTTCGCCGGTAGTGGCTAATTCAGTGATACTATCCATTTCTGGTGGTAGGTGTACAGTACCATCGCGCCTTACTTCGCCGGGATGTGATCCTGTTGCGAAAGGGTCGAATAAATCACCCATTGCTTCGTCCTTTACTACCTCATCTTGCTCTTTGGGTTCGGGGAGTACTGCTTGATTTACTTCATCAATTGCATCTTCATTTAGGAAACTTGAGAGATCTAGGCCGCCACTCATATCGAATTCTCGCTTTCGGATGACAGAGTCATCCTCATCGGTCGGCTGAACCCCCATCTGCATTGATGGAATACGCCTTCTACCATCAAGGTCGCCCTTACACCATTCTCTAAACTTTCATCTAATACACTATATTAGGGAGCCGTAGCATTCTAAGAGGTGACGCGGCCCGCCTCCCTTCATGGTCACACCTATTCATCGTGATATCGACCTCCGAAGACCCGTTGGATTGGATACTCATGGCCTTAATCCAAATGGTGTAATTAACTGGAATCTCGTTAGTTCTGACTTGATTTCACGTGCAGTGAAAAGGAAGGAAGGGGTTCTGAGTAAACATGGAGTTCTTGTAACTAGAACAGGTGATAGAACTGGACGTTCACCAAATGACAAATTTATCGTACGCGAGGAAGTTGTCGAAGATGATGTTTGGTGGGGTGAAGTAAACGTCCCAACCACAAGAGAGGTTTTTGACAATCTACGCGAGAAAGTTCGTAACCATCTAAATTCACGGCCTGAATTATTCGTGCAAGATCTGTTTGCTGGTGCCGATGATGAACAGCAACTTGCTATTCGAGTAGTGACAGAGAGTGCGTGGCATTCTGCTTTTGCCCGAAACATGTTTCTGCTACCAAATACGGAAGGAGTGAAAAATCATCAACCTAAATTTACCGTCCTTCATGCACCACATTTCCTTGCAGATGCAGAAGTTGATGGTGTCAATTCAGAAGTATTTGTTATCGTTTGCTTTTCAGAAAAACAAGTTATCATAGGTGGCACTAGATATGCTGGTGAAATTAAAAAATCTATCTTTTCCATTATGAACTACCTTCTACCATTAGAGGGGAACCTACCAATGCACTGCTCTGCTAACGTTGGGGAGAATGATGATTGTGCGGTCTTCTTTGGATTATCTGGAACAGGCAAAACTACCCTATCTGCCGACCCACATAGACCACTGATTGGAGATGATGAGCACGGTTGGAATGATGAAGGAGTGTTCAACTTTGAAGGTGGATGTTACGCTAAAATGATTAATCTCTCAGAAGTAGATGAGCCAGAAATATTTGCAACAAGTCGTATGCCTGGAACTATTCTTGAAAATGTGATCCTTGATGATGATGGCGTTCCGGACTTTTATGATGTATCAATAACTCAGAATACTCGTGGTTCATATCCATTGGAATCTATCGAGAACAGGGTAGTTAGTAGTAAAGGAGGATTACCACAAAATGTTGTATTCCTAACTTGTGATGCCTTTGGAGTGCTACCACCAATCTCACAATTAACACCTGAACAAGCAGCGTACCACTTCATTTCTGGCTACACTGCTAAAGTAGCTGGTACTGAAATTGGTGTAGTTGAGCCCAAAGCAACTTTTTCTGCCTGTTTTGGGGCACCATTTATGCCGATGCACCCTAGTGTTTATGCCAACATATTATCGAAGAAAGTGGATGAAAACAATGCCTCCTGTTGGCTTCTAAACACCGGCTGGATAGCCGGAGGATATGGCAACAGTGATCGTATTAAGATTAGATGGACTAGAGCACTATTGAATGCTGCACTGAATAATTCCCTCAATGATGTAGAATTCATTATCGACGAACGATTCCAATTTAAAATTCCCACTTCATGTGATGGTGTGCCTTCTGAAATCCTCCAGCCTCGAACAACGTGGGAAAATGGAGATGAATACGATGAAACCGCCGACAAGCTTGCAAAGATGTTCAATGAAAACTTCAAACAGTTCGCATCGGGTTGCAGTGATGCGGTTATATCCGCTGCTCCAATAGCACTCAACAAGTGAAAGCATCAAGCATGATGGGCTCTTCGGCGAAGCATGGCGGTTCCACTAACTAGTCTGACTGCGCCTCAACTATGGCCCAGTATGGCAAAGCGGAATGAGTACTCTGGATTTATTCCCCAACTGCCTGAACAAGATGAAATTGTCTGGACTATAATTGACCCTACAAATGATGACTCTCTCAAAGTTCAACTCAATAGTTTGCTTGAACAATTTGGTCACCTTGTTCCTGATTCCTTATTAGATTCAATATCTATTGATGATTCAAAGGGAGATGTTTGTATAGATGATAGAGCCATTATTGGAGAAGGTGTGAGGATCGAGGGTCCGTGTTACATAGGACCTAATGCAGAAATCAGACATACTGCCTACATTCGGCCATACTCATGGATTTGCAGTGATGCTGTAGTTGGGCACGCTTCTGAAGTCAAACATTCTCTTTTGATGCCTGGAGCAAAAGCACCACACTTCAACTATGTTGGGGATTCTATTCTTGGATGTGGTGTCAATCTTGGCGCGGGTTGCAAATTATCCAACTTACGAAATGATGAGCGTTCTGTGATTGTCAGGGGCCTACAAGGAGGAGATGTCGATAGTGGACTGAGAAAGTTTGGAGCAATTCTTGGTGATGGTGTTGCAATCGGTTGCAATGTAGTCACCAATCCCGGTGTAATAATTGGGAGTGAATCTCTAATCTGGCCAAACCTCACAATTAGTGGAGTTCACGCAGCAGATTCGACCATCAAGGAGTGATGCCAATGGTTGGCGAGCGATTGCATGGTACCGATGGAATACGGGGTAAAGTAAGTCAATGCTTTGATGCGGAAAATCCAATTGAAAAATTGATTTTGCAACGAGAATTTTCACCTTCGCTAGCACACCTAATTGGATTGGCTAGTGGTACGGTAATTTCTGAATCAATTAGGGATTCGATTTCATCTCAAGAAAACAGGGAGGGCCCTCTTGTTGTCATTGGCTGGGATCGACGTGATGGGAATGCATTAATTGTTGACAAACTCGAAGATGGTCTTTCTCAAGCAGGTTGTAGAACTCAACGTGTTGGAGAGGTACCTACACCTGGTTTACATCACTGTTTGCTTCTGCTCAATGCCGATGCTGGTATGATGGTTACAGCAAGTCACAATCCAGCCTCCGATTCTGGTGTGAAATTATTCGATTGCAACGGTTACAAGTCAATGCCTGAATTTGAAGACATCATTTCTAAGCAAGCATGGGAGTATTCTGCAGAACCTATTAACTCACCCAATGAATGTGGTGAAAAACTCCCTCCAATCGATGGTATGCGAGCCTATCGTAGGCATCTCAAAGGCTGGATAAAATTAATTTCTACAACTGTTGGTGTTAGTTTGGATAATCTATCAAACTCTACTTGTGAACAAGGATTAATTCTAGATTGTAGTGGTGGTGCTGCAACAAATTGGCTAAGTTTTGGCCTCACCCGTAGAGGATTATTATGTGAAGAAGTTTCCAGCAGAGATAAACCAATCAATGACAATTGCGGCGCAGGTGAATTCAGTTCTACAGATTCATGGAGCAATTACGAATTGATGGAGAGGGAACAAAACCACGCACTTCTAGAAGAAATAGGAAATCGATTGCGGGTTAACGATGGTATGGCTCCTTGGTCTGATGGACAACTCGTTGCTGCTGCATTAGATGGAGATGGTGACCGCTGTCTTCTATTGGAAGCGACAAAAAATGGGATTAAAATCGTCGATGGAGATCAGATGGCTTTTGATTGGTTGAATTCACTTCTTGGTAGTGGCAATGATAATTTGGCCCTCGCTCATAGTATTGAATCTGACCTCTTTCTACCCGCTACTTGTGCTGATATTGGAATTGACACTATTCAAACAGCAATCGGTGACCGGTGGCTTTCGGCTGCCCTTAGCACACATATTGGCAATTCAAAGCAACTAATTCAGCGGAACACTATGCCAACACTTTGTGGTTGCGAAGATTCTGGGCATATCGTAATGCCCGTACCTCACCCAACTAAAGACAACTGTTGGGGCCTTGCGGGAGATGGTGCTGCAACTCTGCTTGCTCAACTATATGCGCGCGCAAAACTTGGTGAGAATAGAACTGAGATTACGCGAGGTTGGAAAGCTCGTCAATCAGTAAAAGGAACTGACCGGACTTTGTGGAATGGGAAAAATGAACTTGCAGATGAAGTTGTGCTACTAGTTGAAGAGGCGTTACCGGCAGCTATCCTAAATCGAGAAAGCATTGCTGGGGAAACTAGCCTTCTACTGTTAGAAGGAAGTATGGATGGTGAGCGATTAAGCATTGGTATTCGCAATTCGGGTACTGAAGCAAAGACCTCGGTTACCATCAAATCGGAAAAAACACCATTCGATAAATTGGCAACGCAACTTGTGAACTTCCTCAACGAGAAGTTAGTCCTCTGATTCTCAGAGCAAAAAGCGAGGTAAATGCCTTGCCACTACTGCATGGGAAACATACCCAACCAGCACACCATGGGTATCTGTGATTGCAATTTGGTTAAGGTCGTGAGTCAACATTAGAGTTGCAGCGACCATAAGTGGAGTTGTTGTATTCACTTGCAAAGGGGGCTGGCTGACGGCTTGAAGAATAGGTACTGCTTCCATCCAAAAGAGGTCACGGTTGATGCGCTTGTTCATGATGAGTTTCAACAAGTCGACAGCGTGAACGCGGCCAACTAAACTGCCAACCTCATCGGTGACCATGACATGGTCCCAATCTTTTGCTGCAATCAACCTCACTACATCATCAATGGAATCCATCTCATCAACTTCATGGGCGGACAACATGACCTGCCCACAGGTCAGTTTGCGAATCTCGCGCGCAATCCTTTTCGAAGGTCTACTCCTTCGGTTTGTGTCTATCTTTTTTCGTGCTCCTAGAAGGCTCATACATTATCTCCTCGAGGCGGGCCGGTCTACCCAACCTATTTGAATCAGATGTATTCATGTAAACCTGAAACATCAGAATCAACAACACGTGCGAACCTTGATGACAGTCTGCGCACCAGAGGTGAATTATGGCGCAACTCAGTGACACCGTCTTGAATGAACTCAACAAGATGGATGAATATGACAGATTGTTGGCATTAGACCGCATTGCGCGGGAAAATAACTTGACTGTTGATCAAGTGAAAGAACAGTTGCGAGTCCATCAACAGGGTGGAACTTCTGCAATTAGTAATCCGGGATATGAAGAAATGATTACTCCGCAAAGTCAAACAGAGGAGGCAACGACAACTGGACAACAACCTAACTATCTACAAGATGCGCATCGCTATCGAGTTCGTTACGACCCAAGCCATGATGGGCAATCTCGACAAGCAGATGTGGAACAAGCAATTCTGTGCCCGCATTGTGGTGCGCCTCTAGGGATACCAGCTATTCGTCCCATCAAAGTTACTTGCCCGAATTGCATGAATGAAGCGATGTTTGAAAATTAATTGAGTATCCCTCAAATTGACCTTACCAAACCCTCAATAGCCACCGCATTGAATGGTGGCTCATGCACATCATGACGAAGGCCACCCTTGGACTCGGCGTTGCATTGCTCATCGGAAGTATTATTCTAGCAGTTGCTGGAGGTGGCTCAACTGTTTCTGACCTTGCTGAGAACCCAAACGGTGTTGAAGTTTGGAGTGGTACAGCTCCAGAGATTTATGAAGGAAATTTTGAGGTCATGAATACTTACCTAGTTTTTGTTGAAGATGGGGAGTCTGTTGATGTCACAGTTGTAGGTGGTGATGGAGATAACCGCTTCATTCCTTGTGAAGAAGAGCCTAATGACTGTGACTACTATGATTGGCCGAGCCACACATATGTTGGTCAGGTTTCAGTTTACACACCAGGTACTTGGGAAGTTGAATTCAGCGGCACTGGAGCAATTGTTGTGACGGAAATGGTTGTGGATATAGGTGGTGCAATGAGTATATTGGGCGGGATGTTTGGCTTTTGCTGTTCGTTCTGTGTGCTTGGGCTTGGAGTAATATTCATCTTCACACTAAAAGATGACAAGATGCAACAAGGAGTAATGATGGTTCAACAAAGTGATGGCACCTTCCAACAGGTTGGAGGAATGGCTGCTCCTGCACAAGGGGCGCCCATGGTCGCTGGTGAAGTTCATCCCGCATATACTACACAACAACCAATCATCCAACAACCAGCACAGCAAGGTGGCCAGCAGCCACCTAACCAAGGCTTCTGAAATCAGATGCCCCAATAATGGCCAGAGGTTTCTTGTTTCTCATTGATTGACTGAACTACAATTCTCACAGCCCAAAATAATACAAGCGCGCCTAATGCTTGATCCCAGTCCTCCCACAAAACTGCAGGTTCAAGAGAATAAGTTGAATTAAGAACTTGTAATGACATCTTTAATCCGGCACTGCAGATTGTCCAAATGACAATACCAAAAGCAATGATTTGGACAGTACGCCCACTAAATGTACCCTTCTTCATTCTTAATACCAAAAGTGAGAGTGATAGTGTGAGGAAGGCCAACACAATCCATGTGAGGGCGCCCTGGAGAACTAAGAGAACAATTTCGAGTCCACCTGGAACTGAAGAAGATGACATGTTTGTAGAATAAACGCGTAATCCTTCGGCGATAGCGAAAATCGAGAAAAAGACCATTGCTGCCCACAAAATAGACGATATCATCGCCGCATCAGCGTTCTCTCTCATGTCCCTCATCACCCTATTCAGATGTTGTTCAGCGCCAAGCCCTTTGGCCATTAGGTAGATTCCAATGAATAATGGCATCATGCCAATAATGATTCCACCATTAGGTAAAATCATACCAAGACCTATTAAAATCAAAAACACTGAGAGTGGGACTAGTAGTTTCATTCTCCACTTCTCATCTTCAATTGCTTTAACGATGTAATAGTAAGTACCTTCAATTCCTTTTGATTGGCGAACGATAATTTTCTGCACGTGGTCAATGTTCAAACGAGACTGGATGATGGGTAAGATACTCTCATCTTCAGCACCATCTGTAACCAGGCTACCACGATCTGGTTGAAATTTTTCTATTACTTCTTCCAATTGTCTTGCAATTGCACGATCAGAACGGATGCCTACTCGCTCATCACCAGTTAATACAGCAATCTCAACAGCGTCATTAGATTCTGCACTTTCTTTTAATTGGTCGTGCAAATGAAGAGCACCGAGAATTGCATTGGTATCACTCTCTTCAGGATCTGCTATTCCAAGCCTTAAAGCGGCTGTTAAAACCTCCTTTCTACCCACAACAGGGCCACGAATCCCTGCTTTTTTGCCGAGATCATCATCGCGATCTACAGATATAACTAGGGTTCTTGTCATGCTCTGCCAACCACCTTCTCTGAACCGTCAGGCACGCTGCCTCTCTATGAATCATTGTCCTGTGGGGTCGCCTGAGGAGCGTTGCTTACTGTTTCCCCCCCTTCAGCAACGGGTTGGGGGGGTTCATCACGTGCCCTGCGACGTTGCATGGCACGTACATACTTGAGAGGATGTGTTAGCCATTCGAATCCACATAACCTATCACTAACTAGACCTTGGTCAATCGGGCACCTAGCATGAAGCTTCAAAGTCAAACATTTCTCAGGTGTATATTCACCTTCATACAAATGGCCTAATTGATAACGTGTTGTTTCTTCATTATAATCCGGTGCATTGACAAAAAATGCTTGGGCCTCATCTACTGAAAGGGCAAGGGCCCTACACATGTTGGCAAGAAATCTACGGCCGGCGTGATTGACGTTTTCTCCTTGGGATAAATCAGAAATTACTGAAGTCATACATGGAGGCCAATCTCCTTGATGTACAGCAGTTATTTCGAGGTTATGACTCTTTTGAAGTTGTAATTCTGCAACCATCTTGCCAACCGGTTCAGCAAATTTAGCAGCAAATTCATCATCCATTTTTTCCATATTCTGTTTGCATCTTTCAATGAGGACTTCACGAATTCTCTCTTTAATTAACCTCGCCAATCGTTGTTGGGAATTCTCCCCACTCGCTTCACCCATTGTCACCCAGCCATCTAATACAGGGCGATTAACAAGGTTCCAATAATGTCCTGTAATTCGTGGTGAAAGTTC
>Ga0187833_10003622_pt1 | contig 15566 bp, 9 predicted proteins | sample ETNtaG_37_FD_167968 | JGI IMG/M metagenome (GOLD analysis project Ga0187833, IMG submission 167968) | Marine microbial and viral communities from oxygen minimum zone, Eastern Pacific Ocean - ETNP2014_SV_400_PacBio MetaG (Illumina Assembly) | ecosystem: Environmental > Aquatic > Marine > Hypoxic...
ATCCATCCCCTAAATTTTATAAACACATTCTCTGGCGAACAATTTCTATCTTTATGGCTGGTTGGTTCATTCATGCCTACCCTTTTATTCAACAGGATTGGGACTGGTCTTCTTTCCGTTACTTTGGCGTTCTACAACGGATCGCCATCGCCTATGGTATCAGTGCCCTGCTCATCATTCGCTATGACTTCAAACAACTTTTACCCATCATTTCAGGCATTCTCGTTTTTTACTGGGGATTGCTCTGGATGGGCGGAACCGGCGACCCTTACGGACTTGAAGAAAATTTGGTGCGAAAAGTAGATATATTTCTTTTTGGTGAAAAACATCTTTATGGCGGATTTGGAATACCCTTTGATCCGGAAGGATTATTAAGTGCAATACCATCGGTAGGGACAGTCCTGATTGGCTACTTAATGGGTGGGATGCTACATACTACAAAGAATTATACTGATTGTGCAAAACGCATGGCCATCTTCGGTTTTGGGCTCATCGTTGTCGGATGGGTTTGGGGTCTTATTTTTCCCATCAATAAAGCAATCTGGACCAGTTCTTATGTTTTATTTACAGGTGGCATTGCTGCCTTGGTGTTAGCTGGACTTACCTGGCTCATTGATATCAAATTGTGGAAAAAACCATTTTGGATTTTTGAAGTGTTTGGCACCAATTCTATTTTTCTATTTGTGGCATCTGGCTTGTGGGCAAAAACAATTCTTTATATTAAAAGAGACCTTAATGGAGAAATGGTCAGTGCTTATAATTATTTATACAAAACAATTTTTGTTCCTTTCGCCGGAGACTTGAATGGATCTCTCCTTTTTGCCCTAACCCACGTTTTGGGCTTTTGGCTTGTGCTCTATTGGATGTATCGCAAAAAGATTCAAATCAAATTGTAGAATGAGATTCTTTTTCCTTTTCATATTATTTGTCGGTTTTAGCTTTTCCATCGATTCCCCATACGTTATTGTTTTAGGTATCGCTCAGGATGGTGGTTCGCCCCAAAGTGGATGTGAAAAACCCTGCTGCAAAGATCTTTGGGATAGTAATCAAAAAGAAAAAGTTTCCTGCATTGGTATTGTAGACCCAAAATCCGGAAAGAGCTGGATGATTGACGCCACACCAGATTTCTCGGAACAATATCGAATTATCACCAAAGAAAATCATACCGAATTGGCCGGGATTTTTCTCACTCATGCCCATATGGGACATTATACAGGATTGCTACATTTGGGACGGGAAGTGATGGGCGCAAAAGATATTCCTGTTTTTGTCATGCCAAAAATGAAAAAATTCTTAGAGTCCAATGGACCTTGGGATCAATTGGTTTCTCTGAACAATATCAAGATTCAACTCATGAAAAATGATAAAGAAATCAAATTGGCAGATGGGTTATTCATTGAACCATTTTTGGTTCCCCACCGGGATGAATATTCAGAAACCGTGGGCTATAAAATCATAGGCGTAAATAAATCAGTTTTATTTATTCCGGATATTGATAAATGGAAAAAATGGGATCAGGATATTTTTCAAGTAATACAACACATAGATATTGCACTTTTGGATGGTACGTTTTACTCACAAGGTGAACTACCCAATCGGGATATGAGTGAAATTCCCCATCCTTTCATCGTGGAATCCATGGAAACACTTTATCCCCTGAATACTCCCAATCGGAATAAAGTTCACTTCATCCATTTTAATCATTCCAATCCAGCTATAAAGATCGGCACTGCTTCCAATTTGATTCGCTCAAATCGTTTTAATGTGGCAAGAGAAGGAATGATTTTCCCATTGTAAGAAAATGTTAAAAATAAATGAAAAAAGTATTCATCACAGGCGCATCCTCCGGTATCGGTAAAGCATTGGCACTGGCCTATGCAAAACGCGGCTATTCTGTTGGACTTACCGCTCGTCGAGAAGATATTCTCCGAGATGTTGCCAAGGCATGTGAAAAGCTAGGTGGTACACCCTTCGTCTATCAATTGGATGTACAGGATGCAGAAAAATGTAAATCTGTTGCGGACCAATTCATGGCAGATGCAGGGAGCATCGATATTGCCATTGCAAATGCAGGTATTGGTGGCGATGATGGACTTTTCTCCGGTGACAGTAACCAGATCAATACCATATTGAATACAAATATCTTGGGAGTAACCAATACCCTTATGCCCTTTATCCCAGCCATGAAAGCCCAAAACAGCGGTGCATTAGTATGTATTAGTTCTGTGGCCAGTTTTATGCCTTTACCCTTTCACGGTGGCTACTCTTCATCCAAAATTGCCATTCGAATGATCTTTGATTCCTGGCGGCCCACACTCCAGAAATACATGATTAAAACCGTATCCATTTGCCCGGGATTTGTGGATACACCCATCGTAAAAGGTCCCGCCCGGCGTTTTCCTATGAAATCTGCTGAAGATGCTGCAGAACGATTTATTAAGGTAATCGATTTGGGATACTCCACCTATATTTATCCCTGGCCTTACCGTATATTAATTTTGATCGTTCAACTTACACCGGAAAGATTTTATAATTGGCTAATCAAAAAAAAATTTGGGAAGCCAATTACCTAAAAATTCAATAAATTACACCTATGAAAACAAAAACAATCACATTCGATCAAGCCGGTATCCTCTCTATTGATGATAATACTGCAAATATTTTTACAATAATTTTAGGATCATTTCTCATCGCTGTTTTAGCACAGATTTCGATTCCTCTTCCATTTACTCCTATCCCCATTACTGGCCAAACCATTGGTGTAGTTCTTGTGGGTGGACTTTTAGGCGCACGACGTGGCGCCATGGCTGTACTGACTTATCTTATGGAAGGTGCTATTGGGCTTCCCGTTTTCGCCCAAATGAAAGCAGGTGCCCACGTATTGGTTGGACCAACGGCAGGCTATCTTTGGGGATTTGTTTTTGCCGCTTTCTTGATTGGCTATCTTGCTGAAAAAGGATGGACGGTGAAAACAACCTCGAGTTTCTTTTCCTGTTTTGTAGCTACAACATTGATTTTAGTGTTGGGAACTCTTTATTTGGCTACATTTAGTGTAGGATTCAATGAAGCACTAATCATGGGGTTCTACCCATTTTTAGTTGGAGATGTTGTTAAATCTGCTATTTGTGCAGGTTTGATTACAGGAATTCGAAAGATTTCTTAATCTAATTGACCACTTGTAAGTCCCGCTCAAAAGATCAACATTATTTGTACTGAATAATCGTCTCCCATATAATAAGGGGAATTTTAAAGAAGAGTTATAAAACTGATTCTGTCCTTTTCGCCATGTCTATACATGCAGTTGTAACACCACCTTGATCGTGTGATGTAAATGCAATATCTATCTTGCACCAACCCACTACCATATCTGGATGATGGTTGTTTTCTTCTGCTATTTCAGCTAACCTGTTTATGAAATCGATGCTGTCCATGTAGGAGTCAAAGGTCAATGTTTTTCGAAGAGCATTATCTTTGAATTCCCAGCCGTCCAATCTTGTTAATTCATTTAATATATCTTGTTCAGACAGTTTACTCATGGAGTTGCCTCTTGCAATTGATTTAATTTTTTCAATTCTATTTTAACCCAACTCACAGCAATAATGAATGCAATACCAGTTGATATCATCATGGCATACCAATTCCATTCCACTGGCTTATCCAAAACAAAACTAAAATAAAGCGCCAGAGGTGCACTCACACCTAGCACTCTAACGGTTGTAATAACCAATACAGGAATTCCTTTTCCTAATCCCTGCATAACGCGGCCCGAGGTAATGGCAATTGCAACTAAGGGATACATGAGACATAGAAGCCTTAAAAACCCAACGGACACATCAATAATTTCCTGATCTTGTGTGAACCACCCTGAAAAAGTTTCTGCAAATATATAAACAAAGGTGGATGACACCAATGTTATCATAAAAGCACGGGATATCCCATATTTCACGATTTGATTCAAGGCATCTATTTTCTTTGCACCAAAAAACATACCTACAAGTGTGGTCATCCCACCGGCGATGGCAAAAATGGGAAGGAAAATGAGCATATCCAAGCGTCCTGCAACTTGGTATGCTGCCACTGTCTGAGATGAATAATGGATAAGGATCTTATTAAAAACGCCCTGCCCTACAGCCATAATAATCATGGACATTGACGCAGGCAGACCTACTTTTACTATATCCCATAATATTGCTTTTGAAGGTGAAAAATATTTTAACCTAAATGTGATATATGCGTGTTTTTTTACAAAAAGCATATAAATAAAAATTATAAATACAATGAGTTGGCAGATCACGGTAGCCATTGCTGCACCTTTCACACCCATGCCAAATCCAATGCCACCATATTCTTCTAATTTAAAAATAAAAATTGGATCCAGAATAATATTGAGGATAGTTCCAAGGCCTGCTACCATCATGGGAAATTTCATATCGCCTTCCCCCGCCAGAATTGAACGAAAGAAGCCTGAAAAAATCATAAAAGGTAATCCAATTATAATGATATAAAGGTAATCCCATCCTAGAGCCAGGATTTCTCCTTCTGCACCGAGAGCAACCAGTATTTTTTTTCCAAAAAATAAACCTGCAGAAGTAAAAACAAGTGCAATAACTGCTGCTAGTGCCAAAGCATGTTCTGCACTGTTATCTGCATTTTCTTTATTGTTTTCACCTATGTATCTGGCAATCGAAGCAGTCACACCTGATCCCAACCCCATGGTAAGCCCTAGCATGAGAAAAAAGATCGGCATATTGAAGGCAACGCCTGCAATGGCATTACCACCCAAACGTCCGATGAACATCATATCTACAATGTTATAGAGTGTATGAATCCCCATGCCAAACATGATTGGAATTGCCAAGGTCCAAAGTGCTTTTGAAGGGTTATTTAAAAAGGAATCGAGACGGGATTTAGAATTAGAACTTATTTCCACAAGCCTTGAACTTACAGGGATAAACCCGCTGGTCTAAGAACGAAGAGTTATATTTTTATGTGAAACTGAAATGCCTAATAAAAGAATAATTAATCGTAGTCTTTGAATTTAGTTTATGCCTTAAACATGCCAGCAATTAGGACTTGATCTCATCTTTTTCCTAGTTTAATACCTCTTCAAGATTATGAAATATTTTAATTGAAAATAACCCATGTAGACCATATCATTTTACCCTCTAAGTGCTGAAGTAAAAATACCCGGGAGACTTAATAGATTCCCTGTCCCAATAAGATATGTTAATCGTTCCGCTGTTTTATGAGCAGTTTTATTAGTCACAAACCAGGGTGGTCTGGGTGCCATATGCAAATCACCGGATAAGATGGATCGCGGAAAATTCCTGAATGGCCCTGTGGCAACTGTCTTCTGAGGTTTATCAAAAAGGAATGCATTGTGAACCACACCATTTCCAGATTGAATGTCATCCAATGTATGTCCCGGATAAGCACCCCAAGCAGCGCCAGCACCTAAAAATGCAAGAGCGCACCAAGTATTTACACCGATACCTCCGTATCTCAGATCAGCAATAGCTGAATCCAAAGCAGTTTTATGAGCCTTGATAGTTTTTGGATGTATAATAATATTGGCACCTAATGTACCATCCAATTTTTCATTGGCAAACTTGACTGCTTCTGACAGAAATGCTGCCGGATCCTTTCCCGGAATAGATACAGTTGTAAGTACTGGACTAAAATATTCATCCGTAAAACAAGGCTCATCTAAATGGGTGTCCACATCATAAATGATGGTACGACCCACACCACTATCCAGAACTTTTGCTTTTGGATGCTGTTTTGCGGCATTATGACGATCTTCTGATCCAGGATAGTAAGCAGGACGATTTTCAGCATTGGTAATTGTTTTTTCCACTTCATGGAGTAATTTTTCTGTGCCAATCCATTCTTCTGGCATGATAAGTACCTGTGTGGCAATGCAGTTATGACCGGAATTTTGAAGTTTTTGAGTTGCAATATTTTCTGCTTGGAATTTAAAATCTGCTTTTGACCAAGGTCCCGGAACCACAATCGTCGGTGAAATACCGCCTAGCTCTGATGAAATGGATTTACCCAAAATAGGTCTATTTTCACTTTTCCGCCTTTGGCCTTCTTCTCCGCCTCCGAATACAATCACATCATGGGTTCGGCCGCTACCGGTGATATGAATAGTCTCCACATCATCATGGTGAGTTAGATAGGATCCTACGTCTCCACCGCCATAGGCAAATTTGATAAAACCATTTTCGATAAAAGGTGCAAATATTTTTTCAAAGATGGGACCCAAGTAATCATTAATTGGATTCATCTTTATCATAACCACTTCACCTTCGGCATACAGTTTATAGAATATATCCAGGGGAACGATGGATGATACATTTCCGGCGCCCAACACTAGTGAAACTCTACCATTTGGATTGTGCTTCTTATAAAACAAGGCAACTGAATCTTCTAAATTTTTTTGCGTAACACCTTCCATCATCCAAACATCAATGTAAGAATTACTCAAAATAAGCTTTTCAAAAAAATTGTTGGGATAGACTCTCGCCACAGTTTGTCCGTTGGGCCTTTCAGAAATTTTCAAATTATCAATAGCACTTTTTCCACTATTCAATTTTTGAAGCGTTTTTTTCATATACTGCATCCAGTTTAGGAATGCATAAGGTCCCCCAATCCATTCTTCCCCGGATAAGGGTGAATTAGGGTCTAAGCCTTTGGCTTTGGATCCTGCCATTGCCCAATCTTTTGCGAATTCAACTGTTCGTTTTATTGTTCGGTCTAAATAGTCAATTTTTTCTGATATAGGTAAGTTTGCCCACCTTTCTTTATTGGACTGTAGTATTGCCAGCCCTTTATCTAAAATTTGAGTATCCATTATTGTTATCTAAAAATAATCAGTTAAATGTAAAATTGTATGATTTGTTATATATTTATGAAAAGGGTAAATGGGTTATATGGGTTTTGAATATTTATCTTACAATGATTTTTCTAAGCAAATCAATATCAGCGATTAATAATTATTCTTAAATGGGCCAAAGAATCGGTAAAAAGTAAATAGCAGTGATCCAGAATACTAATGCCAATGGAAATCCAACTCGGATATAATCACTGAATTTGTATCCACCCGGACCATAGACCATCAAATTGGTTTGGTATCCAACCGGTGTAATAAATGAAGCAGATGCTGCAAATGCCACTGCAAAAATGAATGCTCTAGGTTCAAACTCCATTTGCTGTGTTACAGCTAGAGCTATGGGAGTCATAATAATCGCTGTAGCAGCATTGGACGAAACTTCTGTCAAGATCATGGTAATCAAATAGATCAATGCTAAAAGTACATGTGCTTGCCATTCAATAGGAGCCATACGTGCAGCAGTAGAAATAAAACCTCCTAACCATTCTGCTGTACCTGATGATTCTATAACGATACCTACCGGGATCAATGCAGCAATAAGAACTATCACTTGCCAGTGGATGGATTGGTATCCTTCCTGAGGTGTAATAATCTTAATAGCCAGTAATATAACAACACCGATCATGGCCGCGCTCATGATTGGCATGATACCCGCAGCGGCCAGTCCAATCCCTCCCAACACTACCACAATGGACATCCACCAGAATCGTTTTTTTCGCAATTTTGCTTCCACTTCTCCCAACACGATAAAGTCTCCACCTTTGGATAATTCACTTATCTTATTGGACGGGCCATATACTAAAAATGTATCAAATGCTTGGAGGACAATATGTGCGATCTTTTTCCGGAAAATAGTGCCTTCTCGACGGATGGCTAGAATGAATGTGCCGAATCGTCGACGAAAATTTGACGCCATCAAACTATGGCCAACCAAATCCGATTGTTCTGTCAATAAACATTCCACCAATACATTATCTTGTTTTTCTAATTCCTGTTGCGTCAATTTTTCGTCAGTTAATAAAGTAATTTTTTCCACTTCTTTCATGCTGAGAAAATTAACCAGCGTTCCCCGGACAAACAGAATATCACCTGCTTTCAGTATTGTCTGGCGAATATTGGTGGTGATCATTTTCTCATCACGAAGAATGTCTAAAACCATCACATCGTAATGTTTATTGATGCCACGGTCAAAACAACTTGTCCCCACCAATGGTGACTCTTTCGTGATTTTCATTTCAGTCAAATATCCACCTAGGTGATAACTCTTTGTTAAACTGGATGTGACAGTTCGAGATGGTAATAATTTGGGCGCAATAAAAAGAATATAGAGCAATCCGATGGACATTAGAATTACACCATATCGAGCAAATTCAAACATACCCATGGGTTCAACATTTGGTTCAGAAACGTAAATTGAATTCACCAGTAGATTTGTGGATGTCCCGACTAAAGTGAGTGTACCACCCAGTATAGCGGCATAGCTCAATGGTATCAACATTTTGGATGGGCTCAGTTTATATTTATGAGCTAACCGTATTGTTACTGGCATAAAAATGGCAACCACAGCTGTATTGTTCACGACTGCTGAAGCCAAACCAATGGTGAATAAATAAACGGCTCTTCCCAGGAGTCTGGAGCGGTCTGCAATCTTATTGATCCGAATAACAAGGTACTCAAGAATACCTGTTTTCTGGAGAGCATGACTCAAAATAAACAGGAAAGCAATGGTGAGTACTGCTGGATTTGAAAAGCCGGAGATAGCCTGCTCCGGAGTCAAATATCCAAATAAGAAAAGGATAGAGAGAAGAATCATGGCTGTAACATCGATTGAGAAGATCTCGGTCACAAATAGGATAAACCCCAAGGCAAGTAAGCCAATTACAATAGCAATATCAGGTGTCATAGAAGCAAATTTAATTCAAGAGATTGAAGAGAACAATCTGGGAATTAATCAATTGAACGGATGTTCTCCAATGTGGAATCTTGCGGTCTCGGGCTTGAATGAACTCTTTTTCGAATTATTAGAGTCATCATCCTTTATTAAGATAGCATTAATAATTGTATCCATAATGGCATCCCGTTGTGTATTATTCAATACAGCAATGATAAAAATTGGGTATTCTGCTTCCGGCAGTGCTTTCTCCCATTCATCAAATAGATTCGTTTCATCTAGGAATTTGTCCACATCCGGTTCATTTTTCAAATAGTGCATCACAGTATCCATGAGGGATACCAATTGTTCTTTCAATTGGTAATTATTTAACGAAGTCAAATCATTCATAGCTTTAGGACAACCTCCTCATCCACATTATCAATCTGCGTTTTGGCAACATATTCGTCTGCATATTTTTTATAGACACCAGATTGCACAAAAATCTCAAATAAGTCCACATCGATATGGTAATCGTTTTTCATAAAGCCCATAATGCGCATGGCATTAGATAATTTTTTTCCATCCTTGTAAGGTCGATCGGCTGCAGTAAGTGCTTCATAAATATCTGCAATGGCCATTATCTTGGCCTGGGTCGACATTTGATTCGCCTTCAATCCTTTGGGATAACCGGTACCATCCATCTTCTCATGATGACCTCCAGCAAATTCCGGAATATTTTTTAGATGTTTTGGATAGGGTAACTTCTCCAACATTTCGATGGTAATAACAATATGATCGTTGATGATCTCCCTTTCTTCTGGCAAAAGTGTTCCCTTAGGTATGTTCAAATTCGCTATTTCTTCATTTGATAGCAAATTTTGATCTGTTCCATATAAGTGGACTCGTTGTTCTCCAATAGATTTCACACGCTCCTGTAGGTTCTGTTTCATGAATTCCCCACCAGCATTACAGTTCTCTAAAAAGTTCATATTTTCTTCTATCTGCTGGATCGTTTCCTTGAATTCATCATCAAAATTATCCGAGGCTTGATCATTCAACTGCCGTTTTAAAAAAGCGATTTCCGCATCTCGCTTCAATAGTTCCATTCTTGTTTGAACTAATTCGATTCTATCAAAGATAGTTTCTAATTTGGTACCTTTATCCACCACATGGGGTGGTGTAGCGACTTTCCCGCAATCATGGAGCCAGGCAGCGATGTATAACTCGTATCGTTCGTCTTCATTCATGGAAAAATTTTTATATTTTCCTTCATTCATTTCAGTCACTGCATCTGCAAGCATCATGGTAATCACCGGTACACGATTACAATGTCCACCGGTATACTCAGATTTTTTATCAATGGCGGTGGCAATCAATTTGATAAATGCTTCGAAGAGTGTCTTTAGCTCCTCCACCAAACGCTTATTGGTCAAAGCCACGGCACCCTGAGATGCCAATGATTCTAACTGTTCCTGCATTTCCTCATTGAATGAGATGACCTCACCGTGTTCATTCCGAGCATTGATGAGCTGCATAACACCAATGATCTCGTTTTCATGATTTTTCAGAGGAACCGTTAAAAAAGATTTGGAATGATAACCGGATTTTTCATCAAAATTCTTGGTCCCTTCAAAATCAAACCCTTCTTCTTCGTATGCGTCATGGATATTGACTGTCTTTTGGGCGAGTGCAACATAAGCTGAAACATTTTTTTCATTGGGTGTTTGTTTATCGATCCAAAGTTTAACTGGATAGTATGGGATCTCTATCCCAGAAGTTCCTCCCATGTTTATATTCATAGTATCATTACGCATTATTTCAAATTCCAGATTCCCATCTTTATTCATAGAGTAGAGAGTTTGGCCGTCCGCACGGGTAATCGCCTTAGCTTCTTCGAGGATCATTTCAAACAAACGATCGGTGTTCTTTTCCGTAGAAAGAGCCATACCAATCTCGCTTAAGCGGTGAAGCCGGTCTTCTAAAAATTTGATTCTGTTTAATGCATCCATAAATATCTTCTATGTCCTACATTTAAGACACATAAAATTATACCATAAATAGAGGGTAAAAAGAGAGTATTTATTTTAAGCTAGTTAACTATATTATTTTTTGAAAAATTCTATTGAATTAATAAAAAAAATTATTCACTGTTTAAAGTGTTAAATCCCTACTAAGGATATAAATGTGATGGATTCAAACTTAAATATTATTTATAAATCAATTTGTCTTCAATTTTCATAAAGACTCTCCATTAATTTCTCCTATGGACACAGGGCTTCAAAACCGGATTAACAAATCCATTTCTCAAGCTTATAAGGGAAATTTGACCGCTGATGCATTAATGCACTTGGTGAATGATTGTTTGGATCATCCTCCAGATCAAAAAATTATCCATCAGTTCCTAGACTTGGCTCATATTCAATCCGTAGCAAAAACAATTTCTAAAGCCAAATTAACCGAAGAATGGCTGGAGCGGATTGTTCGGCTCATTCATCTTTCCCAATTCCATACAGGAACCATGATAGAGCAACGAGCAAAACGGTATGGCGATAAAACTGTTTTTAATATGATTCGCGGGGATGATCTCCACACTCTATCCTACTCAGATTTGTGGTTAAAAATCCAAATGACCGGAAAAGCACTTTCTGTGTTAGATAGAACGGAAAAACCATCTGTTATTGGTCTTCTCACCTACAATCAACTAAATGGTGTTTTGGTGGACTTGGCCTGCTTGTCATTTGGGATTCGTGTAATACCCATTCCACTGAATTCAACTTCCGAGCATCTCTCGTTTATTTTAAAACAATCAGAAGTAACTCACATCTTTGTGGGTGGAAAAACAGCCATTCGCCTTTGGAATGAAGTTCATCACAACTACGACATTCTTGTAATTGCCTTGAATGATTCAAGTTTGATCCAAGGAAAGGTCATGGATTGGGAGATATTTTTTGAAAATCGGGATCGTTCACAAAATTTTGATGTAGATCAGCGTATGTCCTATGTGCCTATGGATCGCACGCAGACTATTATGTATACATCGGGCTCCACCGCAAACCCAAAAGGAATCACATTTAATCAGAGTAATATTATCAGTAAACGATTTGCCCGGGCCTTGGCTTTACCTGATTTTGGTTCGGAGGATATATTTCTTTGTTATTTGCCACTCTTTCATACATTTGGACGATATTTCGAATTGATGGGCAGCATTTTTTGGGGAGCGACCTATTCTTTCGCCGAATCACCCGCTTTTAATTCATTGTTAAAAGATTTTCCCATAGTGAACCCTTCGATTTTTATAAGTATTCCAAAGCGGTGGGTTCAACTCTACGAAATGTTGGAGAAACAATTAGACATGGATTCTGAAGATTATGAAACCATAGAGACAAAATTAAAATCCATCACGGGTGGAAATTTAAAATGGGGATTATCAGCGGCAGGTTATTTAGATCCTGATATTTTTAAATTTTATCAATCCCATGGCGTGAATGTTTTGAGCGGATATGGTATGACAGAAGCTACCGGCGGCATTACCATGACGCCACCCACCGAATATATCATCGATTCTGTTGGAATAGCTCTCCCGGGAATAACACTGAAAATTGCTTATGATGGAGAATTATGTCTGAAAGGTTCCTACGTTACAGATGGTTATTATAAGGAGGATGATTCGGATGTAATTATGGATGGCTGGTTTCACACAGGAGACATTTTTGAAGAAAAAGATGGACATTATTTTATAATCGACCGGAAAAAAGATATATATAAAAATAGTCGAGGCCAAACCATTGCGCCTCAAAAGATCGAGAATCTTTTTCAGGATTTTGATTCAGTTAAATCAGTCTTTCTTGTGGGTGATGGCCGGGAATTCAATACAATTTTAATCTTCCCGGATACCACGAATTCCCTCAACAACATTGAAACCACAGATAAACAGGCCATCCGTGATTTGTACAGTTCTATTATCTTGTCAGTGAACAGCTTTCTATCCCCGTTTGAACGAATTGTGAATTATGTCATAATCAATAGGGATTTTTCTTCAGAAAAAGGTGAATTGACAGCCAAAGGAACATTTAATCGAAAAAATGTTTTAAAGAATTTTTTCAATATTATTGAACCCCTTTATGAAAAAAATTATGTAGCCCTTCATTCCGGTTCAAAAGAGATCCGAATTCCGAATTGGTTGCTTCGAGAGATTGGAACCGTTCGAACTAATGTAGAATGGGATGGACAAAAAGTTTCTATCAAAGGTCAAACCGAATCACTTCTAGTATCCTGGGTGGATACCAAGATCCAAATAGGTGATTTTACCTATTCTATTGATTCAGATATATTAGATTTTGACGCTCTGGTCCAATCACCTACACACTGGTTAGGCAATTTTGGTATAACAGAATTTACGGGTCCTATGATCTATCGATTAAAAGAGCCTGAACTTTACATTACGATTCAAATTCATGAGCCAAAGATCGGGACATCCTTTTCTCCCGTAACTCCAGACAATAATAATAATATTTTACTGTATAATTTCCATTTGGCAGTTCGACAATATTTGGCAGATGATCCAAGTGTATTCAATTACTTGAGAGAAGTAGTAGATGGCGATCTTGGGAATTGGTCCGGCGTTTTAATTGACACATTTTTGAATTATCAATCTCATTCAGACCCAACGTTTCGCATAAAATTGATTGAAACACTTACACCCCTTTTATCTGGAGATTTTCTCATTTCCATGCTTCGCGATACATATCAATACCAGAAAAAACAGGATAGATCCAAGGGATTTTCTTTCAATATCAATCGAACTACTGATGAACATTATCGTGCTTTTATAAGCTATTTACAAGAAGCCCATTTGAATTTCAAGGATTCCAAATCTGTTGACCAGGAATTCATTCAAACTATTTTGCTCATGGTGACAGATTTTGGTACAATTCATCCTACTCGGTTTGTTTGGGCCAGATCTGAACTCATTTGGTGGCAGATCTCTCATATTTCTAAACCCCTTTTCTCAACGGCTCAAAAAGCATATTATGCTTTAACAAAAGGATTCCGAACCTGGATCGGAAAATCATCTAAATTGACCATTGATAGAGACACAGGTGAGGAATACACGTGGCAAGATGTAGTCACCTTTGATGAAAATGTAAAGTCCATTCATCGAAAGAAATTAATGGAAGCTATTAATGAAACATCCATGATAAGAGAGTCGATCTTTCTTTTATCTTCTAACTGTATTGTTGGGTTGAATGATATCGCTAAAAACAGTCTTTGGGTTTCTCATTTAGGTTCACGAAATAATAAAAGTGTTTTCAGAATTTTAGTTCGGACGCGTTCTCTTGGAACACATAATCTCGTGGTGAATTTGAATGATGGTTGGGATCGAAATTTTCTAGAAGAAGAGATCAAATGGCTTATTATCATGGGATCCGGATTTAAGGACAAACCTCTGGTTGAAAATTTTGGGGGTTATTGGCCAGAATATCAACTTTATACGGAGGAGTATATTCACGGTGAAACATTAACAACTTATCTTGACCGGAACCGGGATGATATTTTGGATGATTCTAAGGTCGATCGATGGCAAATGCGGTGGCTTCATTTTATCTGGAATGGTATTCAGGCTTATCAGGATTTTTGGAATCGAACCGAATTCAAATTATCAATCCAACCGCCATCACCTTCAAATCTCGTTATTCCGCAACATGACTATTCTACGGGTACGCGACTGATCTCAATTTCTGGACGAAAACCAACCGAGTCCATGGCAGAACATTTTTTATCTTTATACACGGATTATATTGTTCGAACGGAAAATAAATATCCAGGTCTTAAACATATGTCTGACTGGGAAGTGATCTTCACCGCAACACTTCAAGCAGTTAAAGTGAAACGCGGTAAGAAAATATTAAACCAACTCAAAATGGATTTGAACCAACGAACTCTACGAATGAAATTCGAATCGATGGGATGCACAGTGGATCGAATTGACCGGTTTTTAGATGATATTGAAAAATTTGGCGTTTTGACAAAACCGGTGGTTTTTGCATCCCTACGCTTTGAACGTTGGTTGGATCTGAACCCTCAAGCAACCTTGAAAGCTCGGGCATCCATTCTACAGGAATTATATCAAGATTATGATTTGGATTCGCTCATGGAAGAATACCCGGAGACTCGTGTGCGATTTTTTATGATGACCTGTTTTAAGGAAAACAATCCGAATCTGCTAAATGAATTTCAATCCATAATCCTGAGCATGAGAGATGGTTTATTAAGTCCTTGGAATCTGCAGGAACGGATTACTCAAATTCAAACAAATATAATATTAAGCGAAGAAGAAAAATTTTACCTCGCTCGAATGCTATTTCCCCATGTCGACGCTGCGGATTATGTTGAATTGGTGACAACAACACATGGTGAGGATAATCGATTAAATTTGGTTTTTCAAACCGAGGGCATGGATGGTCAGATCTATCAAATTCGCCCACCCTTTTTGCCAAAGGAAATTGGCCAATTCCATTCTTTATTATCAGAATCATCCTTGTCAGGGACCTTTACGGCGCAACACGATTTTCTCCTTTTATTTAATTCCCGTAATCGAATGGTTGGTGGGTTGTATTGGAAAAATATGGAGGATAATCGAATTCACTTAGAATGGGTTGCTGTTCGGGAAAAATACCGAAATATTTCTTTAAGTAATCGATTGATGGACGATTTTTACAAACGAATGAAGCACCGAGGTGTTGACATAATTACGGTTGGATTCTATGTGGAAAAATTCTTCTTCCGCCAGGGGTTTGA
>Ga0187833_10003626_pt1 | contig 15558 bp, 10 predicted proteins | sample ETNtaG_37_FD_167968 | JGI IMG/M metagenome (GOLD analysis project Ga0187833, IMG submission 167968) | Marine microbial and viral communities from oxygen minimum zone, Eastern Pacific Ocean - ETNP2014_SV_400_PacBio MetaG (Illumina Assembly) | ecosystem: Environmental > Aquatic > Marine > Hypoxic...
GATAGGCGGCAACTCAAAAGTGGCCATACAACGAGCAGTGCGCCACGGCGATGCCTGGCACGGAATCGGGCAATCTCCGTCCGAAGTCTCTAGCACCAGGAATGCCATTGGCACACTGTGCGAAACGGAAGGCCGCCCTCCTTCGGAAGTAGCAATAACTCTCCGATCAACCCTCGTCCTGAACCGAGAAGTGTTGAATGAAACCGGCCAGCGCAAGACTCTCACCGGCAGTCCCCAGCAGATCCGAGACGACCTCGATCAATACCAGGACGCCGGTCTCGACTACCTCGTCCTATCCATCGACCAACCAACAGAAGATGACACCGCCCAAGCGGCCTTCAACTTCGCAAAGCTAGCGAACCTGTAACTCTCAGCACCCTGACACCCACCTACCTATTTGCCTTAGTACGTGGCGAGTATCGGCGACCTCTTGTCCGGACACGAAGCGGACAGTCTCCAGGCCCCTGACCAGACACTTCAAGTGAGTATTTATCTGGTCGTATTGGAACAACATTAAGAAAAGTCCCTGCATTTCTGCAAGGATTTCAAAGTTAGATCAATACGACCAAATAAATAACTAGATATGTACGTGGACGCGAATTACAATCACCCGTGATGAACCTATACCGGACCATTTACGTGGGACTCACCGCCGGTGCCATTGCAGCGATCATAACCGTAGGTATATCACTCCCACTCAAATCTCCCAATGACCTCATATTCAATTCAGCCTCTGTCGGTATTTCAGTGCTGATTCTGGGTGGTGTCAACGGATTGACGTGGTACTGGTCATCGCGCGAAAATTGGCTGAACCGCCGATACATTATGTCTTCAGTGGCTCTGCTGGTGATAGCGCTGATAGTTGCATTCGGAGCGCAGACGCAATTCGACAACGCTATCCGGTTCACTGTTCCGTTAGCGTTAATCGCTGTCCTCGGAACCGTTGTTCTGACTCCTCTGATAAGTTCGAAACGCAACAACGGAATCTGGTTGAACGCGGTGCTCATAGTATTCGCCCTCACAATCAGTGCTTTGACTGCAAGTCAGGGCGACCAGGAATCTGGAATATTATCGCTCCCACCACCACCTTGAAGGGTCCATATGACCAATAGGAATTCAATTAAATGACCTCATCTGAGTTTTCATGCTTCCTCAAAGTACTCCCCTTGATCGCAATAGTTTCGATTGCCGCTATCGCGTGTGGAAATGCCGGTGAGCCAACCAGTCAACCGAGTGTCGTTGCAAGTGATACTGAACTGAATCCGGCGAACGAGCCCACCCTTGGCACGGATAACTCTTCTGTTCCAGCCTCAATTGATGGTGTTTTTACGGTTGGTGAAGGATCGGAAGCAACTTTCACAGTTAACGAACAACTGGCTAAATTGCCACTGCCTAACGATGCCGTGTTGCGTACCGATGTCATCTCCGGCGACATTGATCTCAGCAATGAAAATGCATCAATCGTTATCGATCTTCACACGCTCAAAAGTGACGAGTCCCGTCGAGATAAATACGTAAGAACTCAACTATTTCCGAGCCAGCCTAAAGCATTTATCAGCGTGACGGAGTTTCCTCCTGTCCCTGAAGGATTTACTGATGGGCAATCGTTCACTTCAACAATTATTGCGACGGTGAATGTGAACGGCGTGGACGCTGACATAGAATTTGAACTTGAATCTCGGCTCGACACAGATCGGTTGTTGGTGTTGGTTAAGGCCGATTTCACATGGGCCGATTTTGGAATGCCAACTCCGACCAGCCGTTTTTGGGTTCTGCAAGATGAAGTTCATGTTGAAGCGTTGGTAAGTGCGACACCCAACCGTCAATAACAATTCATTGTTTTTTCTTCATTTGACGTAGAATCCATTGGAAAAATATAAAGGAATAGGATTTTAGCAAAAAATACGACTCCTCTAATCAACGCGAATATAGTTGCGAAAAATGTAATAGCACCAATTTTGAAGAGGGAAAGATAAGCACAACTGGCTCGGGATTGAACAAGTTTTTCAACATGCAGAATAATAGGTTTGTCACAATATCGTGTGCGAAATGTGGTTACACAGAGTTGCTCAAGGGTAAGAAATCAGGGATTTTGGCAAACATAATTGATGTTTTTGGTAACTAATATCTAACCATTACACTCTGATTTGTCTTAGTGTGATGCGTCTATCGTCTCGTTCCATCCCATAGAACAATCACATATCTCGATTGAATAAGCAGGTCGTACAAAAAGAAACATCTGGCTACCAACGCTTTCATGGCTAAATCACGTGAAAATATTCATGGTACCTTCACGACTAAACACCCGCTGAGAGAATAGTCTGGTTTACAAGTTAGCGCGGTTATTCATATTGCCGATGAAGCGGTTGTAACGGATATTAGTCGACGGCACATCTACTAGAGATGACCGATCTGGTGATCAACCTAACTAAATAACCGGCTTGTTTGGGCCGACACGATGAGATTCTCGTTTCTTTGAAGACATAGTTGAATAAAACGAGATCTTGTAAGGCGTCATTTCGATTCTAGAAGTTGAATTCTGTGCAGTTTTGTACATCGAAAATAACGATCCTAACGATAATTTCTGTTGCGCTTGTTTCGGCCTGTACTTCAACAGATGGTAAGACGGATCCTCAAGAGCTGCGAGAAATTGCTCAAAGAATGAACCTAAGCCCGTTGATGATCAGTGAGGCTCATTCTCCAGAACTATTTGATCTCGGCCAATCACTATTTTTTGATCCAATTTTGAGCGGTAATCGAAACATTTCATGTGCTACATGCCATCATCCGTCGGCATCGACTGGAGATGGATTACCGGTTTCGATAGGAACAGGAGGAAAAGGTTTATCTGTCCAAAGAGAATTGGGGTCAGATCGAAAATTTATCGCTAGAAATTCCCCAGAGCTGTTCAACAGAGGTGATCCAAAGTGGCATTCCCTCTTCTGGGATGGCCGAGTAGAGTTCAACTATCCGCAAGGGATAAAAAGTCCTGCCGGTAATGACCTTCCAAAAAGTGTGCCAAATGTCCTTGTGGCTCAATCAATGTTTCCTGTCACATCCAGAGATGAAATGTTGGGTTTTAAGGATGAATATTCAGTTAATCCAGGCGGGAATGATATTTCAGAGCTTGATGATGAAGAACTCATTTGGGAAGCTCTCATTGATCGCGTGCTTACGATACCCGAATACCAGATACTGTTCTCAAAGGCGTTTCCGGAAGTAAGACGTGAAAATTTCACTTTTGTGCACGCAGGAATCGCCTTAGCGGCATTCCAGTCTGATGCATTTGCTTTTTCCAACAGCCCGTTCGACCAATTTGTCGCTGGAGACAATTCGAGCCTCTCAGATAACCAACTGAAAGGATTTAGTCTGTTTGTTGGTAACGCAAAATGCACAAGCTGCCATAGTGGGAATTTGTTCACAGATCAAGAATTTCACAACATAGCTTCTCCACAGACGGGCCCTGGACAGGGTCTAGCATCACCGGATGACTACGGACGATTCACCGTGACCCAAGATTTCGATGACCTTTATGCTTTTAGAACTCCTCCTTTGAGAAATGTTGAACTGACAGGTCCCTGGTTTCACTCGGGTGCGTTCAATTCACTTGAAGAAGTGGTCAAGCATCACATTGCACCGCTAGAGTCATTAGAAAAATACCCAAAGTCAAATTCTGGAGTTAATTTGCCATCTACCTATACTAATAGTTGGAGTTCTCGGCAGTTTAGCCGAAGTGCCGTTGATGAAACTGGGGCATCTCTGGCAGGTTTTTACACTCATATTTTTTCTGAGCAAGAAAGAATCGATCGAGTCAAAACCACATTGGATAATTCACTTCAGAATCTCCCGACGCTCACTGAACAGGAGATCGATTCGATCGTTGATTTTTTGATCTCGCTTACAGACCCTGATGCCCGAGATCTGAGCGGCTTGATTCCAGAGACAGTGCCAAGTGGATTAATGGTCGAGTAACAATTGCGGAAACAAATTGACAGATTAAACCCAAGGAACAGACAAGAATGATGCAATAACGATGAACTAAGACAAAAGACAATCTAGCGAGATTAGAACGTAGTCATAACTGTAGAGTTGCAGATGAAAATATCAAAGAAGATACCGGTACAAAAAGAGGAATTGAGGTTTGCAAAATTATGGCAAATAAACTAATTGATGTTAGCAAGTATCGTTAGGTAGTAAGTCATGACGTTCAAGAAATACCCTATGTATTTCATTCCTGCGATGGTTCTGGGGCTGTCTTTTATCGGACTGATCATTTTTTTATTCTTGCCCAGATCACAACCACACAATTACCCTCCAGAACCTTTTACGCCCATAAAAGAACTCATGCTTTGGAGCCAAAATCTCAAGAGTGATTTTGGCTCGAGTAAGCAAGCTGCTGAAATCGAAGAAAATGTTCCAACATTCTCTAACATAGCTTCATCTTTCGAATCTCATGCACTAATCGAAAATCGTTATCCGGGGATAGCGGTTTTTGATTTCGACCGAGACGGTGATATGGATTTTTATGTCACCTCGGCCGAAATTACTGCATTATTCCAGATCACTCGAGGAGGAACTAATAAATTTTTCGAAAATCTAGGGAATAATGAGTTTGCAGAGATCGGGTCGAAAACCAATACTGAACTTGCAGCCCAAAACAGCAGTGCAGTCGCCGCTTGCGATTTTAACAACGATGGTTTTCAAGACCTTTATGTTGGAGGTCATGGTCGGATTGGCGATGGTCTCGACTATCGATCAATCGACAATAACCCGAATTCACTGGAGGCATCCCTAGATAGGCTGCTGATCAATAGTGGGACGGGTATTTTTGAAGATGTTACTGCCCAAGCATTTGGTGAATCAGCCAATTTGCGTTCTACCATGAGCATTTCTTGTGCAGATGTTGACAACGACGGTTGGATCGACATCTTTGTAGGCAATCGAGCTGATCAAGATTTCGTGAGATTCGATGATGCTCGGCATCATGGACACTACAACAGCCTTTATCTAAACAATGGGGATCTAACTTTTACCGATATCACTCTTGAATCTGGTCTGCTCAGCCCTCAAATCAAAATGCTCGATGAAAATCTTCAGCCAATAATTTTTTCAACTTCTGAAGGCGATATTTTTGAGGGATTTGATCCTTCACTTATGGATGGAAATAACAGGTTAGTGGGAGATCCAGCGGGACAGACGTGGGCTTCAATGTTTTTCGATTATGACGATGACAATGATCAAGACCTTTGGATTGCCGATGACGGCGATGTGCTGAAAATTTACCGCAATGATTCATCACCAGAAAAGGTTTTATTTACCTCGGTGGCCGAGGAGATGGGGTTAGATGTCTCAGGTCAATGGATGGGTTTTGCCTTGGGAGACTACGATTCTGATTCAGACCTCGATGTGTTTATCACTAACATGGGTTTTCATCGGTTGAAATCTCCAAAACCGATTCCGCCTGGTGGCGATTGTGCGTACTCCAGTCAGTATGGTTGGGGGACTTGCTTTCATTTCATGTTACGCAATGATGGTAATGGAGTATTCACTAACGTCGCAGCGGAGATCCCAGTTGAACACAGTGACGTACTTCCACCCGAATCTCTAGAGCCAGGTTTTATTTCCTCAGACTGGACACTACCCGAAGGTATCGAAACATTTGAATTTGGTTTCGGAGCCGCTTTTGTTGATACCGAAAATGATGGAGATGAAGATCTTTATTGGGTAGGGTCATTAGTCTCGAGAGGCGAAGGGCCAGGAGGTGGTTTTGCTCCAGCAGCTGGGCGTCTACTGCAGAACCAAAATGGAATATTTAGGGATTCGACAGTAGAAGCAAAACTGCTGGACATACTTGCGGTTGACTACTCCAACTTGTCAAATGCTGAATCCAATGAATCTTTGACTAAGCGACGATTAGGATTGCAATTTCATGAGAATGGAAAGGGAGTTGCGGTCGGGGATTTGAATTCTGATGGATTCACAGACCTGATTGTGACGAATAGTAATGGCGAGACATTTGATAGCGAAGGAAATCGGAATGCGGAAAGTGGACCATTATTTGTTTGGATAAACAGTGGTAGTAGCAACAACTGGGTTAAATTCAAACTTAAAGGACGTATGGCAATCGACTCGACGGGTTCCAATGCCGACGGCGTCGGAGCAAAAATATTAGTTTCTTATAACGCGTCGGACGGCCAAGAGTTTACTCAAGTTAAGCCAGTGTTGAGCTCAGCCAGTTTTCTTTCCACGAGTTCCACTGAACTAATTTTCGGGCTTGCTAATGCCAACGAAATAAAAGAAATTATTGTCTATTGGCCAAGTGGGATCAAACAGGTTGTCGGTCCATTGCAAATAAACACTACTCATGAAATTGTGGAGTCTGAATAGTTGATCGAGTAGCTGGCGTGTACTGACATTTTAGCAAACAGATGCATTTTTCTATCAGTATATTTTCTAAGCTCAATGCTTGTGGTAGTGTGAACAGTTTGGCAATTGTTACACGACTCTTAAAATGTCCTACACCCAATCTCTTTTTCTGAATACCCTAAGCGGTGGAACCATTCTCGCCGACGGAGGGATTGGGTCACGCATATTTCAGATGACGGGCAGACTCCCGTCATCTGAGTTCGTTTACGAGGCGTTAAATCTGCGTAATTCTGAACTGGTCAAAGGTATCCATTCGTCAAGTCTCGCGGCTGGCGCAACGGTATTGACGACCAATACGTTTGCCGCAAATTCAACTGAACTTACAACAGCCACCTTGGGTGATCAGATCCATGAGATCAATAGCACTGCCGTCCAGATTGCCCGCGAAGCAATATCGGAATACCAGATTGAATTTTCTGCCCAAGAGACAGCCTTCTTCGTCCTTGGGTCAATAGGACCTGGCGGTAACAGTATCGAATCTTATGCTGAGCAAATTGAAACGCTAATCGGCAGCGATGTTGATGCGTTGCTTCTCGAAACATTCGTCGATATCGATTTCGCAATGCAAATCACGAAGGCGATTTCTTCGAGGCCAGACGCACCACCGATCATAGTCCATGGCGCGCTTGACCCGGGTATCGGCGATAGTCGCCAATGGCCGATAGAGCCATTTGAATTCGCTACTCTTGCAGCCAATGCTGGGGCGTCTGTCGCGGGAATCAACTGCGTTGCGCCCTGGGTGGCCTCAGAGTTTGTAGACAATGCAAAAGAGGCTCCAGCCGTAGTTGATGGAGATCTCCTTCTATCTGCAATGCCCAACGCTGGGGGATTCGAACGGATTGGGCACAGGTTTCTTGCAAGATCAAACCCGGAATTCATGGGAAAGATTGCACGAGAACTCGGCGATTCTGGAACGTCTTTAGTCGGTGGTTGCTGCGAAGTACATACCGAACATGTGCGCGAAATGTCAGCCTATCTCAAATCACGCAGTTCATCAGCAGGCATAAAAACATCAGAATCATTGCGGTCAGATGCCGTTAGCAGAACAACTCGTGACGAGTTTAGGAAAGTAAATGGTGAATTCACGCGAAAACTTCTCGAAAGAGAATTCGCAATTAGTGTCGAAATGGTCGCTCCTGAAGGAGCCGATCTCAAGGCTCTCGAACTACGCTCAACAATAATTCAAGATTTTGTCGACGAAGGACTGGCAGACGCTGTCGACATCACAGACGGCTCTCGAGGACTACCACTAATCCCGCCCGGGGATCTGGTTGAATTAATCAGACGACGTCTCGAGTGGCAAGATGAAGATAAGATCGAATTCATTGCTCACTTCGCCGGTCGTGATTTGAATACTCTGGCAGTTCAATCTCGACTTATGGGTTATCACCTTCGCGGAATTCGAAACGTTTTATTTATCACTGGTGATCCTCCAAAAATGTCACCAACATATCCGCGTTCTTCAGCAGTATTCGACATGAACTCGATCCAGATGATTCGTGCAACCATAAGCCAACTGAACCAAGGTCGTGATTTCGGAGATAATCCACTCGGAGGAGAACGAGGATCGAATACTCAGTTCACTGTTGGCACAGGATTTGAGCCAGAGGCCGCGAATATGTCGCTTGAATTCGAAAGACTTCAGGCGAAGATCGACGCGGGTGCTGACTACGTCATGACTCAGCCAATATTCGATAACCCTGGACTATTGAACACACTCAAACCCTACAAAGATTCAATATCGGTGTTGCCTGGTGTCATGGTGCTGAATTCGGCGGCCCATGCGGAACGAATTGCTCAAGTCCCCGGGGTGAACCTACCGTCCAACATCCTAGATAAGATGAAACGATTTAGCGATCTTCCCGACCAGAGAAAAGTCGGTCTCGACCTCGCCGTATCGCAAGCTATGGCATATAAATCAGAAGGCTGGGCGGGTATTTATCTGATGTCACCAGCATCACTGGGTGCGGCAAAAACAGTACTAAAAACTCTGGCCGATTAACCATCAAGGTTTCCAGTAACGTTTCTTGCATACATCCAAGCTGACCCGCGCGTCGTCAAGACTGTATCGTGTCTTTTGTGGACTCAGCACCCTGACCCCCACCAATAGATTTGTTAATGTGCGGGGCGAGTATCGGCGACCCTTTGTCCGGACATGAAGCGGATAGCCTAACCTGAGAAGTTCTTTGCAATCGCCCACGCTATCGCCACGACAATCGATGTAACGACGATACGGATGAGGTTTTTCATACTGGTGATTATCTATTTATTTGGTCGTATTGATGTAACTTTGATGTAACTTCGCGAAAAGCCCCTGCATTTCTGCAAGGGCTTCTTCAGTTTGGATTGTTTTTGGCACGCCCGGAGGGATTTGAACCCCCGACCCTCTCGTTCGAAGCCAGAATTTTATGTCTCGATTGAGTGATGTAATCGCTAATAAAGTGAGGGTTCCATGAGATATCCACTGGACCGGATAAGCATACTACATTTCAGGTGCCGTCTAAGATGACTCAGACTATCAGCACACTAATGGGTGTCAGGCAACAAGGCAGATGCGCTTTGCAAACAAGTTCGAGGGTACGCTCGCAGATTGACTAAACGTAACACGTCACATGATTGGCATATGATTGGCGTTGCAATCGCTACTTATTGCTTCTGGACATCTTTGTACTTCTACGTTCCAATTCTTCCCCTGCATGCCAGAGAACTGGGTGCAGGTTTAGGGATGGTCGGACTCGTGATCGCTTCGTACGCGATCGGACAGATTTTATTGCGCATACCGATTGGGATTGCATCCGATATCTTTGGAAGAAAACCTTTCGCCGTCGGTTCATTGTTGGTCAGTGCCTTGGCTGCGATATGGCTTGGAATTGCACCAAACCCATGGGGTCTGTTTGCAGCTCGAACTCTCACCGGCATTGCCGCAGCAGGATGGGTAGCGATTAGCGTTTTATTCTCATCCTATTACCAATCAGGCAACACAGTAAAAGCGATGGCCGTGATTATGTCAGTCAATTCACTGTCACTAGTCACCGCTACATTCATCGGCGGAATAACGGCTGATTATTTTGGCAATGTGAGCACATTTTACATAGCTGCAATAATTGCATTCATCGGAGCACTTTTACTACTCGCCATCCCGGAACCCAGAATATCGGACACCGTTCAATATTCGATTCATTCACTTCTGGGCGTCATTCGGTCATCACTTCTATTACGAGTTTCCGCTATTGCAATAACCTTCCAGTTCGTCACCTTCGGGGTTAGCTTTGGATTCCTGCCAGTGCATGCCGAAAGCCTCGGGGCTTCAAAATCCGTGGTTGGATACATTACAACTACCGGATTGATTGCAACTGTTGTCGGTACGGTAACTTCAGCGTGGATGGTGCGTAGATGGGGTAGCAGTACAACAGTATTAATCGCTGTCATCGTAACACTATGTTCGCTTATATTGATGACTGTCACTACTAGCCTAGCGGCACTCAGTTTTCTTCAGATTTTGAATGGATACGCCAGAGGGTTGACGAATACCGTATTGATTAGTCTGGCACTGGCCTCTGCACCCGCTGCTCTGCGCGCAACGGCTATGGGTTCCTTTCAGGCCCTTTATGCGATCGGCATGCTCGCAGGACCAGCGCTATCAGGCCCTATAGCGGATACTTTTGGTATAGAAATGGTCTTCTGGATTTCAGCAGTTGTTACAGTTTTAGGGGGACTACTGGTACTAATAAAGCCATTACCAAGTCGATGATTCTGACTTGTCGCCACTTTCGGTTCAGATTATTGCTCTCAGGTAGGTTATCAGTGCAAGTCGTTTGTCTATGATTAGAGCTTCTGCCTAATTGTGCTTGCCAAATTCAGACGTAAACACTTGAATGTCTACTTGGTAAGCTTACAATTTCAAGACACCATTTCTAGTGTTTGAGTCCGCCGGGAAACTCATAGCATCCTCATGCCGTTAACTAACAAAATGAGGAATTAGATATTCCCCTGAAAAATCTCCGAGCAGGACACTATTGCCAACCGTAAATTACACTTAAGATCTTCGAGGGAGTTAATTTTTGTTCTACGAAACCTCTAACTTCAAGAAACCATCTCCACATCTGCGCGATGACAGATTTCATGCGCTCGTCATGTTACTGCCTAGAGAGTCAAAACGATTATTAGCTCAAGCTGTTCTGCAGGTTCCAGAGGTCCGCCGTGTTCTAAAAAATGGATGGTTTGTACTCTCTCGGGGCGTTACTCCCGCCTACATACTGGAAGAACTGACTGGACAGCCCACAGATAAAGGAAATAGTACGGCAGGGATCGTCACCAATTCTAGATTGGCAAGTGTTGTTGAAGAAGACCGACTAGGTCCTTGGGTTTTTAAAAACGGTCAACTCTCTGAGACTGCTGCACCGGAAGCCCTCTCTCATTTCACTTCAAGCGACGTTTCCGTTAAGGGTGCAAATGCCGTGGATTCGAGCGGGAATATTGGTGTGCTGGCAGCGGATGGAATGGGTGGAACAGTCGGAGGTATCTGGGGAACTCTCACCGCCCGTGGTTCACACTGGATTGCCCCAGTAAGTTTGGAACGTCTAATACCGTCTGTAATTGAAGCTGCACGAGTATGCGGTAATCATTTATGGGATCTCACGATGGGACAATCTGCGGGTCTCATGCCGGTGGTCAACGCACATGTGATTACAGAGATACAAGCACTTGAGATCCTAACGGGTGTCGAAGCCACTCACGTTGCATCCGGCGGAGTAGCTGGTTCCGAAGGAGCCGTAATCCTGTCTCTTTCAGGTCAAGAAACTACTGTTAGACAGGCATTCGAACTCATCGAAACAATAAAAGGTGAAGAACAGTTCGATCCTCCGAGGCTAATCCCTTACGTTAGAGAACCAGTATCGGCCCCGAAACATAGCCCCAATTAACAGTCCCAAAATGGCAAAAAGAGACCCCGCTGATGAGGTTTGTCTGGTTTAAACCGTCTGCGTCCATAACGTAGATCGCATCGTTCCCGTCACAGTTTGAATGAAAGGCGATCTTGCCACCGGAAAAATCCCACCCGGAGGGATTTCAACCCCCAACCCTCTGGTTTAACGTCAGTATCTCATCGTAAATCAGTGTCGGTTACTTTTTGCTGAAATATGCGGTTTTTCAGTTCAACATACCCTGCATACAACGATTTTAAGTTTGTGGCCGATTGCAGGTTTTTTGTAAAAGTGTTTCCAAATTCCGGGGTTATACGCGCGATGTTAAGTGTGCGCGGAACTGTCCTTTACTAGTTGGTAGTTTTGAGAAAAATACATCAGATACCTTCCTAAGCTGTTTCCAGCGCGCGCACCCGTATGTGTACACGCACCACACGCGAGGTTGTTTACCCAATTAGTGGCTGTGGGATACTGTCACCTTCCACGGCGTGCCACTCTCTAGGAAAAGGGGAATCGTCTTTTACGATGGGGCAATTAGACCTGCAGGGCACCGTGTTGAGTTCGGGCTAAGACGTGATCCTGTAGCCCAGTAGGAAGGTCGACGAAAACTGCAGAAAAGCCCCACACGCGAACAATTAGAGTTCGGAATTCGGGATTATCAGGGTTTTCGCGAGCTTTCAGAAGAGTGTCACGATCTATGATATTGACCTGTAGCGTGATGGTCGATGGCATCTTGAGGAATACGGTCAGTAGCGCCACGAATTTTTCGAATGCGTCATTGCCTCTGACGATCGCCGAGTGAAGGGCGATATCGAGTACGGAGCCGTGGCCGCCACGTTCGAGATCGACCTTCGCAACCGAACGTAGAACGGCTGTAGGTCCGCTTGTGTCCATTCCAACAGCTGGTGAGAAGCTGTTGGCGGTTAGTTCGCCTTTCTTTCGACCATCTGGTGAAGCGCCGTGGTCGCTCTTGCGATGAATTCCGAACGACATGAACCCAGGCGCCCATTTGCCGCCAGGACCCTCGGTATTTTGGGAACGCTCGTGAACGCCATCGCAGAAGAATTCAGCGATCTCTTTGGCGATTGAATCGACGTAATCATTGTCGTTGCCGAATTTAGCAGTTCGGGTCTTAAGCGTTTGGTAAAGCGACTCATATCCTTCAAAGTTAGCTTCCATGGCAGCACGAAGCTGATCCCAACTCAGACTGCGTTCATCAAAGATGAGTTGCCTGATCGCTGCCAGTCCATCAGCCGCGTTTCCAACCTGGGCTAGAATCTTTCCGTTGATGGCATATCGAGCTGCGGCCGGTGATGCCTCTTCCAGGCAGTCTTCGATTGCAGCTGCGAAGAAAGGAAACGTGACTGGTCGCGCTGGCCCGGATCCGTCTGGCATAAATTCGGTGAGCCGGGATTTGTAGTCAGCCATCACTTTATCGAACGTCGGGAAGTTCTTGCCCGCGGTGCTGGCGGTACTGTATACGAGTTCATTCAGTACCGGAATTGCATCGGTGACTTTGAACTTGATGGTTCCCTTGCCACCCATGATGAGTTCGGAACAACCGTCATTGCAGTAGTCGCGAGCTTCTTCAATTGGAATACCAATTTGCACAAGCGATGGCACGGCTACTTCGTCATTGAAGATCGCGAGGTTATTCGCTCCTTTGGCGAGTACCTGAGCTGTGGCCCGGAGTAATTCATGCGGAGTTCCTTCGAAGAATCGGACATTAATTTTGGGTTCGGCGAGCATCAGCTTTCCCGACGCCTCGATACACATATAGCTGAGTTCGTTAGAAGAATCATGACCTTCCGTCGTCTGTCCTGCAACCGCGATGTTACGCAATGTGTCGTTATCGGCTAGATTAGCGTGCGGGAAGTGGGCAGTTTTGATGAAGAAACACTCGAGGAGTTCCTGTCCTTCTGATCGGGTGATCCGGCCATTATCGATGTCATCGCGATAGAACGGGTACATCCACTGGTCGAAACGTCCGATACAGCCTCGCCCACCGAAGACACGCGTGAATTGGAGGAGCTGGAGCGCCGAGTGGAACGATGTGGGCCTCCCGGTGGCTAGCTCATCACAGATCATCGAGATATTGGCAAGTTCTTGTTTCCTGTTGGGGTCTGGCTCATCGACTTCCATGTTTTCGGCATAACGGGCAAATTTTGCTGCATACTGGCAGGCGGCCTCGAATGAGATCACGACTGCCTTCAGGAAGTCCTGGCTATCGGAATCGGTAGTGGTCTGGAGTTTTTTCTGGGCTTCATCTCGCATTCCCTGGAAACCTCGGGAGATCAGCATCTTGTAACCGGGTGGGTAATGCGGGTCGTATTCCCCGAGATTAATCAGTTCCGGATTCGCAGGTGATACGAGCAGTGAGCCGACGATGAGTTCGTCGGCTTGAATAAATGGATCGCTTGCTTCAAGGAGCATGGCAAAATCTTTAGCGTGTCCAGTGAGGGTGTCTTCCCCGGAACCGACGATTGGCTTGGCGATGACCGATGACTGGTGGGTTTTCTCCCAGTGCATCTGACGCAGTCGATGGCTGCGGCTAGTGGGATCCAGTTCCAAGTTCAAGGGTTTCTGCGTTGGGCGATTATCTGGACGCACTGGGCTCAGCATGATCTTTATCTCCAAAACGAATCACGTTCGCTAGGCGGTACCCGCCGTTATGAAGGAAAGGATAAACTATTCAAGGGTCAGATATCTACATCGACTTGATTGTCGATAGATTGCCGGCGTCCATCAGAATGGTGTCGTTCGCAGGATTTCTGATGATCCTGATTGTGGATCACGGAGTGAATTATGTATGACCGCTTCTGAATTTGAGACAACCGACGGTTCACGGATTGGGACATCGGAGCGAACCGGGCAGGTATTCGAAATCCAACGCTTTTCTATTCATGACGGACCGGGTATTCGGACGACGGTATTCCTGAAGGGATGTCCGCTTAGATGCCTCTGGTGCCACAATCCCGAAAGTATCGATCCTCGACCACTGTTGTCGTTCGTTGCTGATAAGTGTATCAACTGCGGCAGCTGTGCTGAGGTGTGTCCTAAACAGGCGCACGTGATGGATGAATCACTTGGGCACGTATTTCTGAGAAAAAAGTGTGACACGCTCGGAGCCTGCGCAGAAGTATGCCCTTCGAAAGCACTTGAGATAGTCGGGCGGAATATGACACACAACGAGGTGCTTGGGCAGGTACTCCGTGATCGACCGTTTTACGAGGCTTCTGGTGGTGGCGTGACCATCTCGGGTGGCGAACCACTGTTGCAGATTGACTTCGCAGAAGTATTGCTGCGAAATGTAAAGGCTGCAGGCGTTTCCACGGCCGTGGAAACAGCTGGTCACGTGATGTTTGAACGACTAGCTCGAGTGGCTCCGTATACGGACCTATTTTTGTTCGATATCAAAGAGACAGACGATGTGCTACATCAGAAATTCACCGGCGTCTCGGGCGCTCAAATTCGGAAGAATCTAGTGATGCTTCACGATATTGGTGCTTCTATACTGATGCGATTACCGATCATTCCTGGATTGAACGACCGAAAGGCACATTTCCGCGAGGTGGCCCGTTTCACTGAGCCTTTGACGGGTCTGGTGGGCGTTGAGGTTATGCCATACCACAGCCTAGGCCTGAGCAAGCGTGAAAGGCTTGGCTTGAATCAGGATGATGGGACGGAATCGGCACCACCTAGCGCCGAACTCATTCTGGAGTGGATCCGCTTGCTGCGCGACGAGGGTGTAAACGTGGTGAATGAGGCGCATTAGGCAAGTTTTCCGACCAAGACCGCTAGCAGCACTCGCAACGTGCCCATGACCTACCAAACTGAGGACGAGCGGCGGAGATGGCATAGAAAACAGCAGAATACAGCTAAAAAGGTTGGTCTCAGCATGCGAGATTCTGATTTGGTGTTTTCTAATCCACCGATTGATTTGTCTTAGTACCGGGCGAGTATCGGCGCAACGTTTCCGGACACGAAACCGACACCCTGCGGACACCTCGAATGGGGTATTTATTTGGTGCTATTGGGTGGCGCTACCTAGGTCACTTCCGCACTTCACATATGCGAATATCATCAAAAAGCACCTCACTGTCAGGGAGTACTTCAAGCCATATCCCGCCAGGCGGGAGCGGGTTGGGATCAGGTTGCTCAATTTCCAGCACCCCGTCGATACCTATTCGCAACACTTTCTCGAACAGGC
>Ga0187833_10003632_pt1 | contig 15526 bp, 11 predicted proteins | sample ETNtaG_37_FD_167968 | JGI IMG/M metagenome (GOLD analysis project Ga0187833, IMG submission 167968) | Marine microbial and viral communities from oxygen minimum zone, Eastern Pacific Ocean - ETNP2014_SV_400_PacBio MetaG (Illumina Assembly) | ecosystem: Environmental > Aquatic > Marine > Hypoxic...
GTGAAGTAAAACGGCATGTTGGTAACCCAACTATCTATTTCTTCTCAGCACCTTAGTGAATGCCAAACGATTTTTATTAACCTTAGAGAAGGGGCAAACGGCTTTGTGCCATTTAACTCGCTTTGCCAGGTGACTGCACACATTGCGGCGCTTTGTACAGATATGACGTTGACTTTTAAATGGGAAAACTCTTGACTGACTTGTTAACCAATGGATGTATATTTAGGGGAATTCTATATAGTCTCGCCCCTGTAGCTCAGTGGATAGAGCGACTACCTTCTAAGCAGTTATTACCTGCCCACATATTCTCTTTTCTTTCCTAGCGATATGTGTCCGCATTCATCTGTGTCCATACACGTACGTGAGGGATGTGACAAAAAATGTGGCAAAAGTTAAACCCCAACTATCAATGCTTCGTTTATATGCAGAACAGGTGAATAGCGAGGGTGCTATTAAGGCTTATAAGGCTGTTGTGAGGTAGGCTTCAGTGGATTTGGGCCTAGTGGCTAGGACTCAATCCCGGAAATTCACATATTGCAGTGGCTGTCCAATGTTCATCTCTTTTATGAACGCAATGGTCTTTTGCAAATCGTCACGTTTCTTGCCGGACATTCGAAGCTCGCTTCCCTGAATAGAAACTTGGACTTTGATTTTGGCGCCTTTGACCGCTTTAGTGATTTTGCGTCCTAGGTCGGCGTCAATCCCTTGACTAATGGATACGGTCTGCCTGATGGTTCCTCCGGTTGCATTTTGTGTCGCCTTGAATTCGAATGCTCCTCCGTCCACCTTTCGACGTGCAAGATACCCGCGAAGCAAGCCCTCTACCTGGGTTAACTTCATAGTGTCGTCAGCGATCATCGTTAGGGTGTTGTCGATGCGTTCTATATCACATTTTGTCCCCGCGAGGTCGAAGCGTTGTTTGATCTCTCGCTTTACGCCGTTTATAGCGTTATCTACTTCCATCAGATCTGTTCTGGAAACCACATCAAACGAGGGCATTGAGCCTAACCTCCTATGGTCTTGCCGGCTAAAAGTCCGAGCGAATAGAGGACTCGGCTGCGGTGGTTGCTCCATTCACTCATGCTAATAGGTGATTGTATCCGGTAATACTTATATATAGATACTTATTACTATTAAGGATATATGTTATTTAACAGATTCTTCAAACCGATGATGAAGGAATTTGCTCTGACATTAACCACCCACAGCCTCGGAAAATTCTTCGCTAGTTGGTTGCTTGTAGAAAGCAGGATAGACGTTATTACTGTTTCTAAATGGATGGGTCATTCCAGTCCTACGGTTACGATGAACATATATGCAAAAGCGATAGAAGATAGTGAGGATAAATATTCTTATTTGATTGGCAATGCGTTGCGACCGGAGGATGAGGCCGCTCAACCGAAAGCTTCCTAATTTCAAGGCGAGTGTGGCAAAAATTGTGGCAAATCCTATCGGGAAACATTAAAGAGTCTTGGCGTTTATTCTTGGCATTAGGTTCATATAGAGGTTAAAATCGATGATCACGCCCCTGTAGCTCAGCGGATAGAGCGACTGCCTTCTAAGCAGTAAGTCGCAGGTTCGAATCCTGCCAGGGGTACCATCTCTACGGTCCACAACCTTTCGTGCACGATTCGCGACCAGAATGTCATGTGATTGGATATCATCGTCTGAAAAATAAAGGGCGACGTTTCAGAATCAACTTCCTAGTCACAACGGACAGAAGTGGATGCCTGTTGTTAGAGCATGAAGTTAGGTACGGTAAATATTTTCCATTTGCCAAGCGTCGAGAGTTACCAGCCTAGCACTAGTACCCTGGGACCTTATCGAGATTCCTCGGCTATCTTGTCGGGAGGGATAAACGCGAATCGCAACGCATTGTTTCCCATTAACGAACACTTCCAAGACACTTTTATCCAAGAATATTCGCAAGTTCAAATTTTCATCAGCCTCGAGAAAAACTGGAGCTGTTTCCGGCGCCCTTGATAGTGCATCGGGTAGTTCAGATGAATAGGAGGAATCGATGGAAATCAGGCTGTCGGAGGCATCTAAACGCTTTCCCAGCTCCCAGCCGTCGTATCTTTCCCAGTTCCTATAACCACGATTTCGAAAAAAGGATATTCGCGTAAATTCCTCCTTGCCAGGTGACCGAAAAACGTTCAATTCAATCATTGGGGCTTCGTTAGTATCGATCTCTACTGATAATTCAACGGCGTTACCCTCAACCCCCTGTAAGACGAGTTCCTGGTTAACCGGCAAAGTCAAATCCTGGAGATGCTGGTGCTCTCTCCTAAGTGATTCTATATTTCCAGCTGGTACCACTTTCAACATGTCCTTTCCGATGGGATCATCGTCCACTAATGAAAGTTTTCTCGGCAGGCTCATGATTTGGTTCCAGCCCCGATTTTCCATGCCAGGATTCATATTAAATATGGTGATTATCCCTCCGTTGCCGTCCGGTGTGCTCGACGGGGCATGAACACCGGACGGCCCGTAGGAACCGAAATTGAACTCGTGGTGTGAAGTGACTACAAATTTGTCACGTTCTTTGTCGTAGTCGCCTACAAGCGCTTGCCCACCGCTCATGTGGCTGAAAAATAGCAATATATACCTATCGCCTATTGGCCAAAAATACGGACAAGCGCCATCATCGCCTATAAGAGTGAAATGGTCCTCTTCAATAAAGGGATGGAGGTATTCCCAATCAACTAAATCTTCAGATTTGAACAAAAAATTTGCGCTAGTACGTCTCCCAGATGGCTTATGGGGTAATGTGCCCCCAGAAAGGGAGTAATAATGATCTCCCTTTTTCCATATACACGGGTCAAAGACTCGTAGTTCTGGAGGAGCATCCTCCGGATGAAGTTTAATAACAGGCTTACCTGTTAGTTTGTCCCAATTTAGTAAGAGCGGGTCTTTTGAAATAGCAATCATGTTCCCGGCTTCAGTACCGTGGTACATCGCTATGACCCTTTCTTTTTCGACTAGAGTTGCACCGGAAAAGCATTTTTCCTCCGGGTCTGGATATATGGCATAAGGCAAATCTCTCCAATGGATCAGATCATCGCTTACGGCATGCCCCCAATGTTGTCTTGGGTCCTCTGGAGGGTATCCTTGATAAAAAAGATGCCACCGACCTTGCCAGAAACACAGGCCGTTCGGGTCATTTAGGGTGCTTTCGGGGTTAACGTAGTGGTAGATCGGCCTAAATTGATCGCCTGAAAGGGCCTTCCTAGATTCCGCCATTCGCGTGGTCAATACATTGTTGGCAAGTTCCCGTTCCTGCTCTTCTAATGTAGAGGAGAAGGTGTATTTTGGGACACGAGAGGTGAAACTATTTGATGACATTAGGTTAGATTGCACCTTATCATTTAAAGGAAGCTATTAAAGGCTTGCTGGATAGCTTGCACACAAGTTTAGAGCACCTTGCTACTTGAACTAAAGCCTTTCGGGTTGGGATCAAGCAACCGACATAATTGGCAGAGAACCAAAGGCTGTGGTCCGGGCCTGTTTGGCACAATCAGCAAGCGAATCCGCTATTGAGAATTGAGTTTTCGCCATTCCTCAATCGTTTCTTGGGTAGGGGGATAATATTTACCTGGAGCAACACCTTCCGCTTTTATCTTGTCCTTCACGAGATTCTCCGCTCCTTCATGCTCTATCGACCAGCTCAGGACAGACTCGGCCATCCACGACGGAACGACAAGCACGCCATCGTTATCGCCTACCATCACGTCCCCCGGACGAACAAGAGCTCCACCGCACTGGACTTGAACATTCTCCTCCGCCGGCAGGCTGGTAGGATTGCCATGAAAACTACGGGCCTTCGCATACACAACGAGATCGTATTTTTCATCGATCATTACGTCGAGGTCTCGGATCGCACCGTCTATGACAACTCCGTCAGCATTGTTCATGGCCAGCTGAAGTAGTTTCACGTCTCCTGCTACCACGTCTTGAACTCTACCTCCGATATCGGCGACCAGCACATCTCCGGGACCACAACGGCCCATAGCGATGTACTCGGGTGATTCCACGCCGCCAGCCTTGTCGTTAACAATATCTGGACGGGTGGGCATGAATCTAAGGGTTCGAGCCCTAGCCGCGAAACGCTCTTTCCCCGGCATAAAAGGGGTATAGTTTCTAAGTCCCTCGCAGACGCAAAAAAGTGATCCAAACGATCTAAGTGCATTGTATATGGTCGCCGTTGGGATTTCTTTCATGCTTTCAAGTGTGCTTTGGGAGACTTGGACAGGAGTCATATCGACCGTAACCATAGATTTGTCCTCCATTAACTATATGAACAAAAGTAACGTGCCATCTGGGGATTGTCAGTACTTATTGAACTTCTATTGGCCTGCATTATACCCATGAATCATGATCGATTTTAGGTGACCCCCAAGGAAACGGTATAGGTCCGTGCCTTTCGATGTATCTAATCGTCCATTGCTTACATACCCGGCAGGTTCCATCTGAGTAGGTGCCAGACAAGGTTGGAGAATTAAGAGAAGCCCCTTTACCTATTCAGCGAGAATCGGCTGTTGGGGCAGCTTCATAGGTGCCAATATCGTTAAGACCGCGGAAACAAGTGTGAGCGCACCGGCGAAATAATAGACAGCACCGTAACCCCCGAAGCTGTCAATTACTAAGTATCCTAGGAACGGAGATACCGCTCCCAGTATCCCGTTGATACCAAAAATCAGACCTACAGCGGCGGCTTCGGTTCCCGGTCCCACTACATCCAACACGGCCGCCTGAATCACCTGGTGAAGGGCGAAACTAAACAACCCCATTCCGGCGAATACCAACATCAGCATAGGCCCCGCACCTACAGCCTCAGCCGCGAGAGAGAATCCTGCCGCCAGAACAAAACCAGGAACTAAGACAGCCTTTCTACCGAACCTGTCTGAAAGAACTCCCAAGATCGGGGCAGAAATGATACCCATTCCTGTTAATAGGGAATAATGGAATCCAGCATTCAAATGTCCCTTGCCCAGAGTTTCTTCTAGATAAAATGGGGACCATGCGAAAACTATGTCAAGACCGATTCCTCGTAATATGGCGGCAGATACCAATAATAAGACAACCGGGTTTCTTACGATTCCTAACGTGTCTCGAAGATGAACGCTCAATTCGCGGGGTGGCTCTTGGCCCCCCTTACCGATGTCACGAAGAGACCACCACACGAACACACCCATTAAGATTGCAGGTACAGCGTATATAAACAACACATTTCGCCATGAAGCGAGGAATCCGAGAAGAGCGGCGGCAATTATCGGGCCCGCGACATTTCCTATGTTAGCCCCAAATCCATGAATGGATATTGCCCATCCTCTCCGGTCTGGGAATAACTGGGACAACGAGGCGGCTGATGGTAAATGCCATAACGCTCCAGGTATCGATACTAGAAATGTTGCTATCAGTAACGTAGGGTAGTTTGGTGACGCCCCGACCAGGACAAACAGTACACCAGCTGCGAACATGCACCCGGTAAGCATCAAACCCCAATACCGCTTGAGCATATCGACAACCAAACCTCCCCCAAGGTTCACGACGCCAAACCCAGCGAATCGAAAGGCCAATACCAGCGACACTTGCATATTGGACAGCCCGAAGAACGAAGAGATTGTCGGCATAAGCACTGGTATGCCCTGATCGTATAGATGGGCGACTCCATGACCAAATGACATGCTTGTGAGGATAAATGTACGATTGCGCCTACGGGTTATTTCCTCTTTGTATGACAAATATGTCTCTCTTAAGTGGCTAGGTTTGAATTACTACTGCCGATTGTAAGTGACTCCGTGAATGACAACTAAATTATCAACATACTTCAAGCAATCGGCAGGCCAACTACGCCCTACAACATGCAGTATCTATTAATAATTGTGCTCCACTTCCGAACAGGTTCTTCCGAATCTGGGTGGCGGAGAAGCAAGATATGGCTAGGTTGGAGTTACGCGTTAGGACTTGTCCTGGGTCTCAAAAAGAGGCCAGTCTTGCCCATCTGACGTGCTTACTCAACGCGTTCGATGGGCACCTTCGTCAGCAATCATGGGATGCCAAGTAGCCTCTCTTAAAGGGAATTAATTGGCGGCCAAAGGTGCAATGAACTCGTGTTGTTCATAATGACCGTTGGACACGGTATCCGGGTCAACGTCTAACCACCTTTCAGCTATCGTCGAATAGATGCTTCGGAAATCGTTATTAAAGTGCAGGTCACCTTCAAGGTGATCGCTCTCCTTCAAGGACGGGTATTCTCCGTACAAACCACCCTTAACATTCCCACCTATCGCAAATGCCACACCTCCAGAACCGTGATCAGTTCCGGCTGAATTATCTCTGATTCTACGCCCGAACTCGGACCATACTAAGACGAGGACATCTTCTTGCAAATTATGTTCCTTCATGTCCTCCATGAAATCACCGATTGCATCTGAAGTTTCGGTCCACAGCCTACTGTGAGTTTCCAATTCAGCTGCGTGTGTGTCGAAGCTTCCGTGTTGTGTGTAAAACACTCTGGTGCCTATATCTGCCGTAAGTACTTGAGCGATACTCTTCATGGATTGAGCGATCGGATTATTAGCGTATTCGATATCCGATGAATACTGACCAGGGGCTGTCCTAAGTATGTCAGCTCCTTTCAGGGCGTCGATTCCTGTTTGTCCAATGAACTGGGATACATTGTCATGTGCCATCGCACTGCCGTATATCTGGGAGAATGCGCTTAATGCTAGGTCCCGCGATTGTTGTCCCCGTATATCAGGAAATAATCCGTAGTTTTCAAGGTCGCTGACTGAAGCAACTGGTACACCCTTGCAGGACAATGCACGAGGTAAACCTTTCCCGAAATTCACACCAGCAATAGGATTCTCAGCTTTTGGGTCGAGCTCCCTTAAAGCGCGCCCCAGCCACCCAGAATCTCCTATTCCGATAGACTCGCACGTGTTCCATATATCAATTGATCGGAAATGAGACCTATTGGGATCTGGATAGCCAACCCCATTTATTACGGCTACTTTTTCCTGGTCCCATAGATGCTTTATGGACCTTAGGGCGGGGTTGAAGCCCAGATAGCTATCGATTTGGAGAACCTTTTCCTGTTCGATATGAACATCTTTTCTCCAGTCGTAGTAAAGGCCATCTCCATACGGTATTACTGTGTTGAGCGCGTCGTTACCGCCGCTAAGTTGGAGGATCACCAAAGAACGGGGCCTTTTTTCAGTTACCATTTAAAATCTCCTCATTATCCCTTTTCCAATACTTATTGTAGTTTGTGGGATTTACGTGCTCAATCGTTTCTCTCGTACACTTGAATGCGATGTCGGTTAGTTTCAGTTATGAAAAGTCGATCGTCAGAGTCTAATATGAGCGATACGGGTCCCCATAACAGCTTTTCAATATGCGAGGATTCTTCGTGAGGGTCATCATTAAAGTATTCTATGTTGGGCTCTAGGTTTGCGCGTTTTCTAGCTCCGGCTTCTTCCACATTTACCCCCAAGAAATCCTCAGCCCATTCAGAATTAGTGGCTTCTCCCCGAAGTTTTTGCACAAATTCCCCGTCGGGTCCTAATATTTGTACCCTTTCGTTTCCCCAATCAGCTACATATATGTAGCCATCCTGACTCACTATAACACCGGCAGGTCTGGTGAATTGCCCGTCCCTACGGCCCGAAGAACCGTATGTTGATACAAACTTTCCATCAGGACTAAATCGTTGAATACGGTCGTTACCCCAGTCAGCTACAAAAATTTCAGAGTTCTGGTTCACGGCCAAGCCCCAAGGTAGGTTAAAAGCACCCTCTTCGCTTCCATACTCACCGAAGGAAAGAATAAATTCACCATCACGGGTAAATTTTTGGATTCTGTGGTTCCGGGAATCCGATATTAGCACGTTATTATCTTGGTCAAAAACTATTCCTGACGGACCATCAAGCATTCCTTTATTAACGCCCTTCAATCCCCAGTGCTTGATAAACTCACCGGACTCGGTAAAGACCGAAACTCGATGGAGTTGTTCATCAGTTACGTATACATGATTCTGATCATCTATTGCGATACCGCATGGCCACCTGAACTCGCCATCTTCAACCCCGCCGCTACCAAATACCCCAAAATATTCCCCGTCTTCGTTCAACATCGTAACGCGTATCGTATCGAGGGTGGCCCTTTCAAACGATCTGTTGAGGACGTATATCCGACCGTCACTAGACATGACCGAGTCAACCGGATAGTAAAACCCACGCCCACGCATCGTGGTCATTCCTACCGTTCGGACATATCTTAAGAATTGTCTTTGTTCTAATTTTTTAGTGACCATTATTCACCTTTGAAAAGTTAGAGTAACGACTGGTATAAGTTGTTAGCACCTATCGTTGCGGCATCAAGCCCGTTGGAATTCAGGAGTTGATGCTATGAGTTTGACCACACCAGCAATCTTGTCCCTTACTATTTCATCGATTTTCTGGTCGACGACTCTTATGACTCCATTATGAGAAGCGTATTCGACAAGCTTCGATCGAGTATCGTCCTGTACGTAAATTGATCCCAAATGGTTGAGGCATATCTCAATAATACGTTCAGCCGAAACGTTACCATTGCCTTCAAAAGTTACTTTATTGAACAATTCTTCAGATCCAGGAGTTTCTACCCTACCGAGTTCTTCTGAAGCGAAATTCATTCGTTCCACAAGCGCTCCAGTGTCTATCCATGTTGTACCACCATCCCAGCCTTCTACTGAGGGCGGGTTACTTAAGGTCTGGCCCATGTACTGCATCCGCAATTGCCTGCTGGAGTGCTCGTACTGCGGTCTATCCACTGATTCAGTCAACCTCATGACACCGGTAACTAATTCGGCCGGACTTTTAATTTTCTCGTACCAACAGTCCTCGGATTTGAAGAAGTCTGAATTGAACACGAACTTCATCACCGACCAAATGTCGTAATTGTTGTCGAAATACGCCTGGACTATCTGGTCGATGGCCTCCGGGTCCTTCGGAGATTGGTACGGCCACTGAGGAACTGGGGGCTCATCAGCAACAAAGAAATGGTATATATGCCGCGCTATAAAACGAGCTGTAGCCTCCTGTTCACAGATTATGTCAACTATGTCTTCACCGTTGAAATTACCCTTGCGCCCAAGAAATTCCTTTTCTCCGTTATCGTGGTCTTGAGAATCAAACTCGTAATGCCATGATATACGACCGTAAGGCCAGTCTGAGTCACGCGCGGAGCGAAGCTCCATATATTCGCGGTTGCCGATCGTCCATCCTGTAAACGCCCTAGCACATTCTTTTACATCATCCTCTGTGTAATTCCCAACCCCCATGGAGAACAGCTCCAACAGCTCTCTACCAAAGTTCTCATTGATAGCGTCTTTGTGGTTCTGCTGGTTATCAAGCCATATGATCATTGCGGGGTCCCTGGCCATTTCAACTAAGAGCTTTCGAAAGTCTCCCATTGCGTGCCTTTTAAACATCCGTATCTGGTCTGAAAGAGGCTTGGCATTAAGAACCTTAGGGTAACCGGTTGCGAAAATGCCGTGCCAAAACAAAGTCATTTTCTCAAGCAACGGGGTGTCCGTAGTTATCATTCTATATAGCCATGCCTCCGCACCACTGAGCCCGGCAAGCATACTGGATTCATCAGGATGGTACCTTCTTATAAGGTATTCTGACATCCATTTTGGATTGGATGTCTCAAGTAGCTTGTCTACAGCGCCTTCGTAACCTATTTTGGCGTATTCTTCAAGCTCTTCTCTTGTGGCACCAAATCCGGCCCTGCGGGCGAGATGAGCAATTAATTCGATTTGCTTATCAGCCATTCTTACGCCTCCTTCTCAAAAACATAGGCAGAAAATCTTCTGAAATGAATATATTCGCCGATTCTACGAATTGCTGACTAGTCGGTCAATAACGTTGGTACTGGTTATGGTAGAAATTTTCTGGAATCACCAGATCTGTTTGGTCTTTTATTCGGCAGTACTCCATAAAGGAAGCACTAACCAGATGCAGCTACTTTATCGCTGAAGGCAAGGTTACGAGATAACACATCACGATCATATGACATACTCTGGTTATTTTACGGTCCAAGGGCCGGACCCAACAAAGGCCAGGGCGTCCTATTGGTCCTCGTAACGGCTCAAATATTTGACGCAGCTGCTCGAAAATGGCTATCTAGCAGCCCAACTACTCGTTCAGGGTCGGTGCGGCCCCACCCGCACTCTGTTGCAACACCAAATGTGTTCAGGAACTTTCGAGCGGTGACCATTCTCGAATGGTCGCCTTCAGGATCATCATAATGGATCAGTCCAACGAATATTTCTGTATCAGGATCTGAATCAAGGTTCGTCAATGGTTGAAAATATGCATCGTCCCAGCGGTCTTTGGGGACAGGGAAATGTACATAATTTAAACGCCTATGGAGTCCAGATCGTATTGAATTCATGATATCTACTAGTGTTTCGGTATCCTTTGGCATTACCAGATGCTCATCAGCTGGACTCCCGTAGCACAGATGGAAACCAAGGTCTACGGTTTCTGGCACTTCGTCACCAAGTCTAACCAATTCATTCATTATCTGATTTCTGTAATCCGGACTACGATCTGGAAAGTAGTTTTCAAAGATCAGGATTTCCTGGCATACGTCCCACTGTATGCATAGACTATCTTGAGGAATTGTTTTTAGTATCGTGTAAAGTGCTTTCAGCAGCGACCTTTCGTATACCTCTAAGAATTGTTTTCTTGAACTTTGGCTCCAATACATATATCCGATTGCGATAGGGGTGGGGAGAGTGACTTGAAAAAGGGTTTCGGGATTGATCACCCCTTGTTGTTTCAACCGACAAAATATTTGGTAAGAGGAAATAGCAGCCTTATCGTAACCTGTCTCAAAAGTGACCTCGTCAGGATCAACATCTGATTTAAACCTCAGTAGTTCCGAGGTTCTTAACAGTTTTCCATCCCACTGGTAAAGCGAAAATGGCTCTGCATCTTTATCAACACATACGGATTCATGGCTTTCTAGCATAGTGCGCTGCCAGTAAATCCAGCGATGTCTCTCACCGGTCTCTCCATCTGGAATTCGACGAATCTTATCTCCAAACTTTGTAGCAACAGTGCGAAATACTTCCTCGGGATTTGCGAGTGGAATGCTGCCGACTAAATGGACTCCTGATTCCCGGGTAGTCATGGGGTAGTTCTCCTTTATCGCTGTCGTTAAATATGGAATTGTTAAAGGCCTTCCAAGCCTCTAAAATTTCCCTTGATATAACGAAGAATTCTTTGGGGTCAGAAAGGTACTTACGCATCAGCAATTGTGATATGTCCTATAGATCTCCTATCGTATGCATGAAATCTTTAATTATCCGAAATTGAAATTTCTCGCGTGGGACGGTTCGATCACGTCGGGAAGGTTATTGTCGTCAGGAACAGGTGTCCCAACACTTTGCGCTATCGGAATAACACCGGCCCATATAGGTAATGAATAATCCTCCTCGTCATCAACAGGACCACCGGTACGAATCTTTACCGAGGCTTCATCTATCGGAATAGTGAAAACCGTAGTAGCTTTCACCTCCTGGCTGTTCATAGGACGTAAAGTCTCCCACCGACCGGGAAGGATATTGTCAACAAAATTTTTCAACCTTGGTTCTTTTTCAGCATCCTCCAATTTTCTTGCGTAACCAAACATCGTGACAGAACGATAATTCGCGGAGTGATGGAATCCTGATCTGGCCAGAACCAAACCGTCGAACAATATCACATTTATCGAAACTTTCTCCCCATCTACAGATCTAAGAAATCGACTCGCCGAGGAGCCGTGCCAATAAAAATCGTCTTCTACTCTCCACTGTAATGTAGGAGTAATGTAGGGTTCGCCCTCAATAATGTAGGAAACGTGGCACATAGGAGTGCTATCAATAATTTCATACGCAGTTTCTCTTTGATAAGTGCCCCGCGCGGGATACCTGACGAGACGAGTTTTTTTGGTTATTTTTAGGTCTTCATTTTTCATGACAGTGTTCCTTAAACAAAGTATTCATAAGGGAAGGCAATAAGCCTATTATCTAGTGCTGATAAACAGAAGACCACCGTCCGGTTTATGGTCCGACAATAATCTGTATAGCGAGACCCTTACTATACCCCTGGCAAGGGAGCCTCGTCGTCGGTAAAGTGTTGCCACATCCTGATCTTGGCAGTCATTTGCCTGATTCGATCTTTTTGATCCTCGTTATTGAATAGATTGGTTTCCTCAAAAGGATCGTTGTTTAGGTCGAATAGTTCGCACTGGTCAGTTGCGCACAGATTAAGTTTCCATCTATCGGCGGTAACTACAGAGCGCCATTGCATGTTATTGAGCATGTTGATACCCGGTGTGCCGAGATTGCGGTCACCGATGCCGTTGTGTTCCATGAAAACATCGTTGCCATCAAGAGTAGCCTCACCTTTGATTAAGGAGGCCTTACTGGTTCCCTGTAGGTCATTTGGAATTTCTTGATCCAATAGGTCCAGGAGGGTCGGCACCAAATCAATTTGACCGAAGTTTCCTTCTATAAGCCCCGGTGATTTATTAAACATTGGAGCCCTTATTAACATTGGAACTTTTGCTGCCTCTTCATAAAAAGTGCGCATTTCCATCATTCCATGAGTTCCCAGAAGATCTCCATGCTCACTGGTAAAAACAAGAATCGTATCATCGTAAATGCCTGCATCATCGATGGCATCCATTATTTTCCCCACCGCATCATCCACTAAGGTGATGTTTCCATAGTAATTGGCACGCATCTGCCTCCACGAACTCTCGTCCCGCAGATCAAATTCTTTTCCTATAGAAATTGGCATGGAGTTATATTTAGAACGCATCTTCTCCCATTCTTGATCCTGCACGTCACCGGGAGTGTGAAGGTCCGATTGCATAAAGAAGTCTGCTCTGATTCTGTTGAACAATGAATGTCCCTCTGGTTTTTTTAAAAAGGTAGGTTCCAAAGGTATCTCACTGGGGTCGTGTAGGCCGTCATATGGGCCCGTCCATGGAGGATGTGGTTCTAGGAAACTGACGTAAAGAATGAAGGGGTCATCTTTATGTTCATTTATGAATCTCGCGGCTCGTTCTGAAAAAAAGGTGGCCATTTGAAACTCGGCAGGTAGAGCAGCTCTCATAGAATCAGAAAATATTTTTCTGCCTAGACTTACCTCATCTGGTTCATATCCGTTTTCAATCAAGAAATGATGGTAGCTGGTGTCCATTTCCAGATATTCCTGCTCTGTATACTCACCTCTCAGGGTTTCCATTCCACTGGCCCATTCGTCAAAACCTCTTTGCGACGCCACTTCGTTTCCCAGGTGCCATTTACCGAAATAGGCCTTGGTATATTCATCAGAGACCATGTCGGCGATGCTTTTTACGTCTTTTGGCATTACAAGCCTGTTTCTGGGCATCCCGGCAGAATGGGGATAAAGACCTGTCATAATTGAGGCTCTCGCCGGAGCACATACCGCTTGTGTCACATACGTGTTCTTGAAAACCAGACTCTCTTTCGACAGTCGATTCAAGTTTGGAGCTTTCACATAATCGTTACCGTAAGCACTTAAAGTGTCGAATCTCTGACGGTCACTGAACACAAATACGAGGTTAGGCATACCTTGATCCTTTCCTGTCTCAACTAGCTATAAAGATTTCTGTCACCGATGCTCCTGGACAGCAAGGGTACGAGCCGCTGATTTATTGGCAGGCGATAAATTGGTCAGTTAATAGTTTACTAATTTTTCCCTTATACGAGGCAATCTCCACGGACATAGCCTCACTGGGGCTGAACCCACAAACGCAAATGACTTTCTTACCGGTCAGAAGTTTAAGCGCCGTCTGACCATTTTGATTTCAAAAAATGGGCTGCCATTTTTGGCTGCCGATCCCTTGTGAATACTCCTTTTCGGTTCAATCCGCCTACACGCATCAAGGAATGGGAAGTTCGGAAGTCAGCTAAAACCCAGACATGTAGGCCTGCAAGATATTTTTTAGACTCAGCCAAGGCGAGATACCTTCTCAGCAGTTCAACCTGATACTCTTCTGAATAGAGTTCTTCCGGAACAGAATGTAGGCCGGAAACGGTATCTGCACCAAACTCACTGATCACTATGGGTTTTCCTGTAATCGAATAGATTTTTTCTAATTCGGCAGACAAATTGTGGATGGCACCGTCCAAATCAATCTGATCGAAATACCATCCGTTATACCTGTTCAGCATGACAACATCTACGTTGCCAAACCATTCAATGGGGGTGCCATGGACACCGGCAAAAGACACTGGACGTGTGTCATCTAGCTTTCTCGCGTCATCAATGAGTGTATCCAAAAATTTGGTTGTCGAAGGTTCGACAGGATCCTCAGACTGAGAACGCATCCTATCCATCATGTTAGGAGGGAATGGTTCATTCGCAACACTCCACATAATGACTGAGGGATGATTCTTATCCCTTTTTATAAGCTCTGAGATCTGCTCACGACACTTCACTAGTCTGTCCTCTATCTGGCCGCCATCTCCCTCGAAGAAGAGTCCCACTGCCGGTGTTTCGTCAACAACAAGAAATCCATGCTTGTCTGCGAGTAAAAGATCCTCTTCAGCGTAAGGGTAATGGGAGGTGCGATAAGAGTTAGCACCTAACCATTTCATCAGGTTGTGGTCCTTTACGGTCAATGGAAGATTCTGGCCTCTTCCAGTTACTGAAGAATCCTCGTGCCTCCCAAAGCCTTTAAGTTCGACCATGTCCCCATTCAGAAATATCTCACACCCACGAACTTCAATTGTCCGAATACCGATTTCTAAAGAATAGGTATCGACCGCTTTCCCTTGATGCTTCAGACTCATCTCAAGTTGATAAAGATGAGGATCAGATGGCGACCATAGCCTGGGTTCCTTGACCTCCAAACAAGTGTTAAAGCTACCGCCGCCGTAAACAGCTTCTCCCTCCAGGTGGAAAGAGCCTGATTGTAGCTCGACAGAAAGTTCGATATCCGGTTCGCCGCAGATACAACGAATGTCCACAATACCTATTCCGTCTGTGAAGGAGGTCGTAACAGTCACATCCGAAATATATGGTGACGGCAACCGGTAGAGAAGTACACTTCGATGAATACCTGAATAAGGGAAAAAGTCATAGTTTGTTGCAGGAATGTTTGACATGAACATGCTTAGGCTTCCACCTTGTACATTACCGGGTGGAACTCTGTCAGGCCTTAGTTCGTTCTCGACCCTGACTACGAGACTGTTAATTGCTTCAAGATCTAAGCCGTCGCTCAAACGAAACTCGAATGGTAAGTTGCCACCTTCATGTGAACCGAGTAACTGGCCGTTTATCCAGACGGTAGCCTTATACGTTACAGAACCGAACCTTAGCCGGAGGTCATCCTGGCTCCAGGAGCCAGGTATTGAAAACGAGGTCTGATACCACCCGACACCAATGTAGTCATATGTGTCTGGAAACAGCTCATTCCAACTCGAAGGAACCACTATTGGTCGAGACTCTGTAGA
>Ga0187833_10003636_pt1 | contig 15511 bp, 7 predicted proteins | sample ETNtaG_37_FD_167968 | JGI IMG/M metagenome (GOLD analysis project Ga0187833, IMG submission 167968) | Marine microbial and viral communities from oxygen minimum zone, Eastern Pacific Ocean - ETNP2014_SV_400_PacBio MetaG (Illumina Assembly) | ecosystem: Environmental > Aquatic > Marine > Hypoxic...
CGCTCCGTCCTCACTCCGGCATCTCCATGCGCCTGTCGGCACATTGCGCTGCCTCCGTTCCTCCTACGCTCGACGCAAAAACAGAACTGTTCTTTGCGTCGTTTTTTTGCCCCCACACCCGTCGACGGATACGTCGAAAAGGAAAAGAACATTTCTGTTTTGCTTGTCCGCGTGGTATTATTTAAACGCAAGCACTACATATATTATATCACAATGCTTACATTATAATATAGGTTGTCCCCCGAATATGTCATCAATAGGTACAAATATAAAACGTCTCAGAAAAGAAAAAGACATTTCGCAAGACAAGCTCTCCAAACTTGCCGATATTTCTTTGAATACCGTGGTCAAGCTAGAGCTTGACCAGAGTCCGAATCCTACATTAGATACACTGAAGAAGATCGCAAAAGCATTTAATATAAGTATTGATGATTTAATAAAATAACGTCATGGCAATCTTCAAAATACACAATAACAACTTGGAGCAGATTAAGGAGATCTCCATAAAATTGGAGCGAGATCTTCAAACTGTTACAGAATCAAATCTTGAAACTATTTTTGGACTTGATTTTGTAAGTACGGAGTTTGCACTTCATCAATTTAGGATTGACACCCTAGCTTTTGACAAAGAAACGAACTCTTTTGTCATTATAGAGTATAAGAGAGACAGAAGTTTCAGTGTTGTCGATCAGGGGTATGCCTACCTCGCTCTTATGCTTAACAACAAAGCAGATTTTATACTTGAATACAACGAATCAAAGAAGGAGAATTTGCGCCGGGAAGATGTCGATTGGTCACAATCACGCGTATTGTTTCTTGCAAACTCGTTTACTGCATATCAGCAAAATGCAATCAATTTTAAAGACTTACCCATTGAACTCTGGGAAGTGAAAAAGTATAACAACAAAACTGTGCTGTATAATCGCCTGAAATCAGAAGAGGCAAAAGAATCGATTAAAACAGTTTCAAAAAACAAGACAATTCAAAATGTTAGTCGAGAACTAAAAACCTATTCTGTGGAAGATCATTTTAAGAGTGGTTGGGAAAAGTCACGAGAATTGTATGATGAGTTGGACGAGAGAATCTCCAAACTCGATTCTCGAATTGTCAAAACAGCTCGTCAAAACTATATTGCTTTTAAAATTGAGGGTCTAAAATGGAATCTCTGTGATCTTCATATATATAAATCTAAGGTTGATATACGCATGATTCGTGTGGACAAAGAAGACTTAAAAGACCCCGAAGATAAAATTATACGCATTCCATGGCAAGAAAACCGCTGGGGCAAGCATTGTAGTTATATCGTAAAAGATGTTTCTGATATCGACTATGGAATCTTTCTTGTTAAGCAGGTTTACGACCAATTTTACAAATAGCCATGCCAAACACAACCGAAGCACAAGCACGAATAAAAATAAACAAACTCCTCGAAGATTCAGGATGGCGTTTTGAGGATTCAAAACAAGGAAAAGCCAATATTCAGCTTGAAGCGGGGGTAAAATTTCATGAGTTAGATGATGATCTGCAAAATGCGGTTACGAAAGATGGTCGCAGAGGAGCAATTGATTTTCTTCTTCTCGATAAAGATGGACGTGCGCTCGTTGTTGTAGAAGCAAAGCGAGAATCTATTGATCCTCTTTCTGCAAAGGAACAGGCACGTAATTATGCTCGAAATTCAAGTGCTCGTTTTGTAATTTTATCAAACGGCAATATTCATTATTTTTGGGACACCAAGCACGGCACTCCTGATACTATCTCACGCTTTCCTACGCAGGATTCCATTACACAGCATGAAAAGTACACCCCTAATCCGCAAGAGCTTGCACAAACGCAAATAGATGAGAACTACGTCATCGAAACACAAATGCCTGATGCTCTCAGAGATCCTGCTTTCCTAAACGACGATACGCGCACTCAATTTCTCAAAGATAACAACTTGAAACAACTCCGTCCCTATCAAGCACAGGCAGTAAAAAAACTTCAAGAATCAGCCCAAGAAGGCAATCAGCGATTTCTCTTTGAGATGGCGACAGGTACTGGCAAGACACTCATTTCAGCGGCTGTTATCAAGCTGTTCCTCAAATCAGGAAACGCGCGTCGTGTGCTTTTCTTGGTTGATCGTCTCGAGCTAGAAGATCAGGCACAAAAGGCATTCTCCCACTATCTCGGCAAAGATTTTCAAAGTGTTATATACAAAGAAAATAGAGACTCATGGAGAAACGCAAGTATCGTAGTCTCAACCATCCAATCTTTTCTTGCGGGAGATCGTTACAAGAAAGAGTTCTCACCCACAGACTTCGAGTTTGTTATTTCTGACGAATCACATCGTTCTATCGGTGGCAATAGTCGTGCCGTGTTTGAATATTTTGTCGGCTACAAACTTGGACTGACAGCAACACCGAAAAATTATTTAAACGGTTTTGACCCCGAAGGAAGTAACAGTCAAAGAGAGTATGAGAGAAGGCTCCTACTAGATACATACCAAACTTTTGGGTGTAAACCTGGTGAGCCGACGTACACATACGATCTTATCCAAGGTGTAAATGATGGCTATTTAATCAATCCAATCATTGTTGGCGCACGTACCGAGATAACCACTGAACTTCTTTCTGAGAAAGGGTATGCAGTACATACAACCACTGATGAAGGTGAAGAAGTTGATGAAGTGTTTACCGAGCGTCATTACGAGCGCAAGTTCTTTAACGAAGAAACAAACATAGCAATGTGCAAGGCGTTTCTCGAGAATGGTATTTATGATCCCGTGGCAAATAATCTTGGGGTCAGTCTATTCGGGAAATCCATCGTCTTTTGTGTATCCCAAAGTCACGCTGCCCGAATTACAAACATCTTAAACAGAATGGCATTTGAAAAATGGCCAGAACAGTACAGTGAATCAGATTTTGCAATGCAGGTTACCTCTCAGGTAAAAAATGCGCAGCAAATGACCATCAACTTTGCGAACAACCGCCTAAGTGGCCAAGTGAAAAAGCCCGAAGGATATGAAACGAGCAAAGCTCGCGTCGCAGTAACGGTGGGTATGATGACCACTGGATACGACTGTCAGGATATTCTGAACATTGCTCTCATGCGGCCAGTGTTTTCTCCTGCGGACTTTGTACAGATCAAGGGGCGAGGCACGAGAAAATGGGATTTTGAGTACAAAGATTATGAGCAAGATGATATTGAAAGAATCCCAAAAGAAACGTTCAAGTTTTTTGATTTCTTTAATACTTGTGAGTACTTTGAAAATGAATTCCCATACGACGAAAAGATCAAGCTCCCAACTATTACCAAAGTAAGTGACGAAGCAACGAAAGACGCTGAGAGTACGCAAGGTGAGTTTGTAGACGAGCACGGCAATAAAGTATTCAAAGGCCCGATTGATCTAGCTACTACAGACGAAGTTGTCTCTGTTGCTGAGACACCTGTAGGTACGGGGGGGATGCGAATCGATCGCGAGGGATTCAAGCGTGCTGTAGAGGAAGATGTGCAAGGAAACGAAACGCTTGTCACACTCTGGGAAAATGGCGACACAGAAGAAGCCGAGGATTTTGCCAAAAAACATGTGCTCGATAAGCCAAAACATCATCTTACCCTAGATAAAATACGAAAATTGTTTAACATCGATCGCCGAATTACTGTCAAAGAATTCTTGCAGGTAGCCTTTGGCGACAAAGAAGTTTTTGAAATGAAAGATGATCTACTTGAGTCCGAGTGGAGCAAGTTTGTTGATATATACAACGTAGATCAAGAACACTACCAGCCAGCGAAAAACTTTTTTAAAGCATATATCGTAGACGAAGAAGTGCGTGATATTGTAAAGAGTAGACAGCTGGCACGATTTCACCACTGCGCATCCTTCGACTTCGAGGATTACGAAAAACTCAATGGATACAAAACAACGGTACCACAATATGTCCATGATTACGCTTATCAACTAACAAACCTCTAACTATATGATGAACACCGAAACAAAACGACATATCGATGCAGCTCGCCAGGTTTTAGTTGGTGTAGTGCCCAATCCTACGTCACAAATCGACCAAATCACCAATGCACTCATCTATAAGTTTATGGATGACATGGACCAGGCGGCAATAAAGGCTGGCGGCGAGCCAACGTTCTTTGTCGGTGACCTAGAATCATATGCGTGGACACGGCTCATGGACACAACGATGGGTCATCAAGAACGGATGAATCTCTACTCTGAAGCACTGATCAAATTTTCTGAAGCAAAACAACTACCTGATCTTTTCCGTGGTATTTTCAAATCTGCATTTCTTCCATATCGTTCTCCCGAAACACTCGGGCTTTTTCTAAAGGAGATTGATTATTTCGACTACTCACACCCAGAAGAACTTGGTAACGCATACGAATACCTACTTTCAATTATGTCGTCTCAGGGCGATGCGGGACAGTTCCGCACCCCGCGGCACCTCATCGATTTTATTGTTGACGTTGTAAATCCAACCAAAGACGACAAGGTGCTCGATCCTGCTTGTGGCACGGGTGGTTTCTTGGTGAGTTCATACAAACACATTTTAGAGCAGCATGACGGAATAAACGATCCTGAAAAAAAAGAAAAACCACTTACTCCTGATGAACGCAAAAAACTCATGACCAACTTTGAGGGATATGACATAGACCCGACCATGGCACGTATCTCACAGGTAAATATGTATCTTCATCAGTTCAAGAATCCTAAAATATACCAGTATGATTCTCTTTCCAGTGACGAACGCTGGAACGACAAGTTTGATGTGATTCTTGCTAATCCACCATTCATGTCACCAAAGGGCGGTATCAAGCCTCATAGTAAGTTCAGCATTCAGTCGAGTCGAAGCGAAGTGCTGTTTGTAGATTACATCATGAATCACCTCCGACCAAAGGGGCGTGCTGGCATTGTTGTACCTGAAGGGATAATTTTCCAGTCTGGCAAGGCACACAAAGAACTTCGAAAGAATTTAGTAAATGATGGTCTCTATGCCGTAGTGTCACTCCCATCTGGTGTGTTTGCGCCCTACAGTGGAGTAAAAACAAGTGTACTACTTTTCGATAATGAGCTTGCAAAACGTAGCGAGGAAATACTATTCGTAAAAATAGAAGATGACGGTTTTGACCTCGGCGCGACTAAGCGGCCAATTGACAAAAATGATCTGCCAGCAGCCTTGGACATTTTGAACAAATGGCGAGATGGCAAAAAAGTCGAAAGTAAACTTTCCGTATACGTTAAGAAGACACAATTAGCCGAAAGTGGTGATTACAACCTTTCCGGTGATCGCTATCGAGTAGTGACTGATTACACCAACGCCAAATGGCCAATGGTTGCGTTGGAGGAAGTTGCTGAAATCCAAAAAGGGTCGGCGATAACAAAAAAAGATACTGTTCATGGCGGGGTGCCAGTTATCGCTGGAGGACAAGAACCCGCATATTATCACAATGTATCGAATAGAGAAGGAGAAATTATAACGGTCAGCGCATCTGGTGCTTATGCTGGATTTGTTAATTTTTTCAATATTCCAATTTTTGCTTCTGATTGCTCAACAGTTCAGAGTAAAGACGAGACAACAGCCAGCACAAAATATCTTTCTTCTGTACTCAAGGCGAAGCAGGAAGATATTTATGCTTTTCAACAAGGAGGAGGGCAACCTCATGTATATCCAAAAGATTTAAAAACAATCAAAATTCCACTACCACCCCTCGAAATCCAAGAGCAAATTGTGGAGGAGCTGGACGGCTATTCCGCCATCATCGCCGGTGCTAGGCAAATCGTCCAAAACTGGAAACCAGAGATTGATGATGTTGCAGAATTCCCCTTGGTCAAAGTTGGTGATGTAGTCAATTTTGTCAGCGGTGTAACACTTGCAATAGGAGATTGTGAGGCTGAGGATGGCATACCTATTATTACTATCGCCGATGTCGCTGAAGAAGGAGTGTTAAATCTCGACAATATTAGGACGGTAAAAACTACTAAAAAAGTTAATTTTCTTGAAAAAGGCGACCTTCTTTTTAATTGGAGAAATGGTAGTAAAAAACTAGTTGGTAAAACAGCTTATTTTGACCTCGACGGAAAATATATATTTGCCTCATTTTTGCTTGGAATAAGACCTGATAAAGAAAAAGTGGAAAATAAATTTCTATGGTACTTGCTAAACAAATATCGCGTTGAGGGAAAATATATGGCTTTCATGCGACAAAATGTAAACGGGCTGTTCAATCGGGAGGAATTGAAAGAGGTGGAAATCCCTCTCCCGACTCTTAAGGCTCAGAAGCAAATAGTCGAAAAAATTGAAGCCGAGCGCGCCCTTGTCGAATCCGCCAAAAAGCTAATTGATATCTACGACCAAAAAACCAAAGACGCCATTACAAAACTCTGGACTGAATAGGTATGTATGAAGAGGCTCAGAACATTTTCAAGTATCTCCCAATAGAGCCAGGTGACGAGAACCTCTATATACAACATTTATGGGGCGCATTCGAGGCGGTTAATGAAAAAGACGAACCAATTAGAGCATTTTCAATACTGCCGTTTCACTTGCTCTTTATGCTGGCCGTACAATACAAGGTGTATCGGATTAGTGCACACTTTCAAGAAGAGTACCTAACAAAGTTGAACACATGCAATCTGTACGACACTGGTCATAAGCAGGTTTTGGCGAACAATCCTCCATTGCCAGACTCATCTGGCAATGTTCCAAGTTCCTGTTCTGTAAGAAACTTGAGCTTTATCCCCGAAGGCCGTCTTTTCGATTTTTTAAGAATTGCCGGTGTAGAAGATGGAATAATTAGCAAATCGAAAGAACTTGTCGAAATCAGGAGCACCTATGCACACGCGAATGGAAATATTGAAGAGAATATCGATGCAAGGATAGATGACTACTTGGAATTGTTGCAAGCAATTCAACCACACATACATAGTGTAAACAACGCTGTACAACAGTGGTCAAGCGAGCTAGTGCCTGGTGAGTATCCGCTAGATGATTTTTTTCAGGAAAGATTTTTGTTCTCGCAATTTAGCCCGCTTGATTTTGGAGACACAATCCCAGAACTACTTGAGACAGAAGATATTCACTTCGAACAATGGGAGCAAATAATTAACAAAGGACTTGAATTAGCATACGATCAAACAATTCTCACACTCCACGATATAGCCGAGAACGACCCAGATGAAAGTAAACAATTCAACGCCACTCGTATTTTGGACGAGAATGGGGAGAAAGAATAGTAAAGACTAACCACCTTCCGGCATCCACCTTGGGTATTTCTGCGACGGGCGACCGGACTGAAGGGTGAGCGCCGACCCGAACGAAGACACTAAACGTCGTAGCGGAAGCGACACTGCTTAGGTGGAGATGAAAACGAGGAGAGGGGTTGTGCGAAGGCGGACTCCGAAGGCACGTGCAAGCGAACCACTTGTGCTAATCGAACCACAGTTATCGCACGGTACTGAAGACACTGAACGACCACTGCGAGGAGGAGCCTGACGCTGGGGAGAGGATTCCTTCCTCTCCCCAAACTGCGTCCTGCCCGAGCACCGCTCCGCAGAGCGGGAGTGCGAGGAAAAGCAGGACACCTAGCATCTAGGCGCGAGCAGCCCTAGCGGAAATGCCCGAGGCGGATGCCAAGGGTGCATTCCTTCAGTCTGGGATCACGGAGAGCGTCACCCCAATACTCGGCTACCCCTGCAACCACGACCAGAGTGCGGAGCGTATAACCCCCCTGCACTGCCACTAACTCAAGGAGGAAGCCTCCGGTCCGCAAAGCTCGGAGACATGAGCGACCTTCGATGCGCTAGTCGCATCGTTGCAAGTCTCATGTCGGAGAGCTGCAGCGGACAAGCAAAACAGAAATGTTCTTTTCCTTTTCGACGTATCCGTCGACGGGTGTGGGGGGCAAAAAAAACGACGCAAAGAACAGTTCTGTTTTTGCGTCGAGCGAAGGAGGAACGGAGGCAGCGCAATGTGCCGTGAGGCGCATGGAGATGCCGGAGTGAGGACGGAGCGACCGGAGGCGCTACTGTAGACTCGGAGCGTATGATGAGCGTTCAAGCTACTTCGCGCTCCGCGCGTTCGACGAAATGGGTTCGGATTTCATCATATAGACGGAGCACTATAGAACAGCCCATTAAATTTTGTTCGCCTACGGCGAGCGGAATCGGAAAATCAGCAAGGATTTTCCACGGGTTTTGCCAAGAAATGGAAACCGTCCGATCCCGCAAAAGTGGGTTAATCCTCCGGAGTCGGATTTAGTGCTAATCGCACTACGAGCCAATCTTTTCTTTTTCTACGAAAAAGTTGAAGCAATAATTTTAACCAACCAAAAGCAATGAACTATTTTTTATACATTCGTAAATCAACTGATGAGGATGATAGACAGGTTTTATCATTGGAGTCACAAGAAGTAGAATTGAATGAATTTGCTGTTCGCGAGCATTTACATATTATAGATACGTTTCGAGAATCACAGACCGCCAAAGAGCCAGGGCGCCCCGTGTTCAATGAAATGCTCGCACGGGTGGAGTTGGGTCATGCGGATGGAATTTTAGCTTGGCATCCTGATAGACTGGCGAGAAATAGTGTGGATGGTGGCAAGATAATATATTTAGTAGACAGTCAGCAAGTAAAGGCGCTAAAATTCCCAACTTTCTGGTTTGAACCAACTCCACAAGGAAAATTCATGCTTAATATTGCTTTTGGTCAATCGAAATATTTCGTTGATAACCTTTCAGAGAATACAAAGCGCGGACTCAGGCAGAAATTGCGCCGTGGCGAATGGCCTGGATGGGCACCAGTGGGATATTTGAATGATAAGCTCAATCATGTTGTCGTACCCGATACAGAGCGAGCGCCACTCGTGCGGAAATTATTTGAACGTTATGCGACCGGCAAACATTCTCTGAAAGATATCCAAAATATTGCAAAATCAGTCGGCTTGTTTAGCAGGGGCGGAAAAGTCTTATCGGTTTCTCTTATTCAAAGCATGCTCTCTAATCCATTCTATTATGGGGTGTTCAAGTACAATGGTGAATTGTACGAGGCAAAGCACGAGCCAATAGTTACAAAGAAACTTTTCGACAGCGTTTCCGCAGTAATGGCTAATAAAGCGAAGCCAAAGAAACAAAAGAAAATTGTTGAGTATCCCTATCGAGGTTTGTTCTTATGCTCCGAGTGTGGGTGCGCCATTACCGCCGAAACACAAAAAGGTCATCATTACTATCGTTGTACAAAAAAGCGCGGGGTGTGTTCGCAAAAGTATGTGCGAGAGGAAGCGCTTACAGAGCAGGTCAATGATGTCATTAATAAAGTTTCTTTGCCTCCGTCTTGGGCAGATAGAATGCTCGCCGAGCTAGAGAAGACTCGCTCGCAAGAAGCCCAAGACGGAACCCTTTATGCTCAAAATCTGAAAACAGAAATCTCAGTTATTGATGAGAAGTTAGAGACGCTTTTAGATGTGCATTTGGATGGAGCTATTTCAAAAGAAGAATATACATCTAAAAAGAAAAAACTTCTCAACAAAAAAGTAGAGATTTCTGAGAAAATAGATGATTTTGAGAATAAAGGGAACTTTTGGCTCGAACCGATGCGACTTTTCATTTTAGACGTTAAACAAGCCAAAATTATTGCTTCAAAAGAAAATCTCTCCAAAAAGAGAGACTTTCTTAAAAAGATTGGCTCGAACCCGCTTTTGCGGGATCGGACGGCTTCCTTTTCTTGGCAAAACCCGTGGAAAATCCTTGCTGATTTTCCGATTCCGCTCGCCGTAGGCGAACAAAATTTAATGGGCTGTTCTATAGTGCTCGAGTTCCGGGACAGCTTTCGAACCTTTGGGTGGGAGAGGGCGATACCGTCACCAGAGAGTTTTATGGTGCATTTTAAGCAATTAGCATATCTTGCCCCTTGATCTAAAGTTAGGAGTGAAGGTGTAAAAGAAAGCGACGTAATCAATGAAGGTAAATCAAACTTTTACGTCGTGAAGATATTTTTTCAAGGCTTCTGCTACAGCAGGTACAAGTTTTTCTATATCCGTACCTATTACCAAACCTCGTTTGATACCTGAGTTATTCCAAACCTCATTAAACGTCTCTTTTTCTCCAGCACCAACTTCACCAATTTGAAATGCGTTTGCGTGAATCCCTACTTCTTCCATTTTACTAACCGCCTTTTTACTCTCCTCTGCTCGAGAGGAGCCACCATCTGTAATTTCAAAAAGAATATCGAGTATTTTGCCATTGTCGATTTTTTGTTTATTTGAATCGTCTTGATTATTAAGTACGTGGTCTAGCGCAAGATCATCGTAGGTTCCACCATTCTCAGCTCCTGATTGTTGCAGAACATTGAGTACTTCGAGGGTGGGTTCTTTATCCTCATCGAGCTCAGATTCAAGTTTCTTTAATTCAGTCAGAGTATCACTAAATCCCAACACTTGTGTCTCAGCACGTAATTTTGAACCAGTACTACTGCGTGTTAAATCGAGCATTTCGTTAAATTGTTGTATAGAACGTAATACCAAGACGAGCACCTGCTGTAGAACTTTTTGTTTAACTTCTTCATCCATCGATCCAGACTTATCAACAATAAGGCGCACACGAATCAGTTCTGGTTTATTAACCGATCTTTCTTTAACGATATTTTTTTCATAAATTCTGGGAGTGGATTGGCCTGCATATATTGAGCCCATGTTTTCTATAACAGAGTCGATATTAAGCTCTTGACCAGATGTGTGCAGGGTATCTTTTGTAGAGATGAACTCACTTGAACGACCCGCAACAATGGATTGCCATAGTTCTGTAAGTGAGTTGAGGTGCGGTATTATACTCTCCTCAATCTCTCTCAATTTTTGAAGTTCATGGTAAATATCTCTGTCACGAATTTCGTTTTTCTCTGCCCACATCTTATCAGCACTAGTCTGAATATCTGTACTCTCCTTTTCGCTCTTTGATTTGCTCTTCTCTACTTTTCTTTCCTCATTCTTGCTCTGTTCTTGTTCTATAAATTTTTCAATTTGCTCCTGCTCTATCTGATCTGGGCTATTAGACGCAAACTCATTATGAATATTAGACCATTTTTCAAACATCCTTTTCTGCTCATTTCCTGCCGAATCAGACTGGTTTTGCTGTGGATGTGAAGCAGATTTGTTTTCATCGCTTTCTCCCTGATCTTTATCACCTCGTTGCTGTGTGGGTTGACCTTGAGTTCCTGGCTCTCTACTGTCAGCCTGTGGTCCATTTTCTCCTGTGTCACTAGGTTGCGACTCTGACCTCGAGTCTTCTCCATCCCCCTGGTTCGACTGATCGCTACTTTGCGGGTCTTTGTTGTCGCCTTCTTCGAGATCTTTTCTTATAAGTTCCTCGTATAGTGGTTCAAGATACTTTTTTAAGTATTCGTGTCGAATTGTGGCTTTTGAGTCTTTAGACCTGCCTGGAACCATAAATGACCGAATGAGTTCTTCGGGTGTGTAGCTTTTTGTGTCAACCTCAATTCTTGTTTGTAAAGCATTTTTTACTTCATCACTAATCTTGACCTCTTCTTGGGGTAGCATTGCTTTTCTTAATAAATAATAAGCAAATTGTAGGTGATGCGGTAGCGCATTTGCACGGTCATGTTCTTTAGCAAAATCGTTGTCTTTGAAAAGCTTTTCTTTATAAAGTTGCTCAACTTGTTTTCCGCCCTGTCTGTCTGCTTCATAGAAACTGGCCTGTCGTGATACAACCCTGTTTACGTAAATATCATCTAAGCAGTTAAATAGAGTATGATAAGTATTATAAGCAAGTTGTTCATTCATTCCAGAACTTTCTGCAAGTGCACCAGCTTTTTCTTTAATGTACTCAAAACCATCCACCACACCTTCTTTATCCTGAATCAAATCTCTAAAGTGGGCTAATTCATGAAAAGTCGCCCACAGTATTTGTTCTTTATTGTAACCTTTCTCAAAAAACCACTTGCTGTCGAGGCTAATATATCCACGTTCATAATCAATAAAAAAAGCATCTCCCATCTCAAATTTTATGGAGATGTCTTCGGCGAAAGAGTTAAAAAGTCTTTTATGGTTATTGACAAAATCTTCGCAGCTTTTTTTGTAATGTTCAAAATCGGCATCATCGGTCTGTTTGAACACCTCGTACTTCAAGTGCCTTTTTTCCATATTTTGAGTGTTATTTACTATTGCTTTTTACCTAGTGTTTCACCTCATCATTGTCAATTCGAGGTGCAATAAATTGATTCCCGTCCGCCGACTCACCGCCCAATGATATTGCCCATTTTCCCGGTTCTTTTCTCTCAACTTTAATTAGTTTATCCTCATCGCTATTTGTCTTTACACAAAAAATAGCCTGGCTGTCCTTAAACGTATCTAAAAAATCAGAAAGCACATCAGTGCCTTTCTCTTTCAGCTCTTCTTCAACCGAACTCATCCACCTTTCTTCTTCATTAATAAACCCTGTTATCATCCATGGTTCGGAATATGCAAATCCACTTAATTGGGCTTTCATTTCAGTTGGGCTTGTTGTGAATGACTTAAGATCTAGAGCTCCATGTTTAAAAAAGCTCTTCTCATAAAAACGTTGAAGTTCTGTTGTTTTGGGGTTTTTGAAAAGAACTTTCGCGTCAGAAAAAACTTCAAGTACACCTGGCCCTATTTCAATATCCGCCATTTTTTCAGGATATATGACTTCATCTTTCTCCCATGCTAGATCTAAGGGCAAGTCTGGGTTAAAAACAACTGGAATCTCTGCTCCTTCAACATATTCCGACAATTTCGGATATTTCAAGCTTCGATCATCTTCTGGGTGAGGAAAATAACGATCTCTAAATTTGACGCCGGTTCTGCCAAGAGCATCTTCTATTTTATCGTCAAGCTCTTTTATGTGTTCTTCTACTTCAGTGGTATCATTACCCTGAACAAGTTCTGAAAAAAGTTCTATTTGTAAACTCTTTCTCTCTTCACCTACGCTTTCGAAAGTATAGGGATGCTCATTTTCATCAGCCCCTAAATTATTTTCAGCAGCTGATATCCTTTTAAAATTACTTTCATGATGGTTAACAAAGCCCTCGTCAATTTCGAAGTCTTCTGTATAAATATTGTCTTTTGCCTTTAGTAAGTCACCAGATACTTTAAGCCTGTCCGCTACGCTCCTTACATCAGAAAGTTTTTCAGACACTTTCATCATCCGTTCACCTATTTTATTCGCAAGAAGCTGCTTACCTCCGTCAATATATTTTTCCAGCTCTGCATTACGCTGTGTGTACCAGTCTCTGTCTTTTTGAACAGCATTATCAGATAGATCATCCTCAATCTTATGCAATGTACCCTCAAGTTCTTCTATGTAAGCTGTGGCTTCTGTATATATTTTCTTTTTAAGTTCAGATATGTCCTTGCTGTTTTTGTAATCAATATACGTTAATTCATTTAATGCAATATTCGCTTTCTCTACAGAGTGTTTGATACCTCCAATTGCATCTTTTGATTTTTCAAGGAATTCCATATCATACGGAAATTCTCTTCGTTCGGGGGCACCCCCATATACCGTCTCTACCACCTCACGCACTGGTGTGAACTTGAGGTCTTTACCTTTGTTCTCAGGGGCATGTATTGCGGAGTCAAATGTCCCTGCTTTTGCGACTACTTCTTCCCAAGAGTCGTCTGCCAGAAATCCCTCCGTCTGTAACTGTTGAACAAAAAATTTTACATCCATGGTGTTCGTAAGCGGAGCAATCAATTCTTTATAAATATAATAATCCAACTCATTTTTGAAATTATCTCGCTTCCACGACTCCAGCACGTGTTTAACATCGCGCATACTAATGACCGATGAGGTTGCTGCAAGAGGAACCTCCAATCCTCCGCTACTCGAGTATAATTTTCCGTCTCTTTGACCGCTGTATACTTCTTGGATCTTTCGTGTGAATTTTGCCAATCGCCATAGATCATCAAAAGCGTCTTCTGGACCATTCATGTCTCCTTTGTCTGTCATTACAGAAGCGATCATAAGCGTAAACAGCTCATTTTCAGAACTTGCTTCTTCCTTGTAATTACCCTCTGTTGATTGGGGAAGATAGTCATAATCTATCGGCCGCACACGATTTAAAAAGTCCGCAGAGAGCTCATAAGTGCCTTTATACCTATTAATGGCTTTAGGATTACGATTTAAATTACCGGTCATAATCACACCGAATCCTTCCTTTGCTTTGGTCTTACCCCCTTTCGGATCACCTATAACAGAAACTTCTTCTCCTTTCTTTGCATTGATAATCAAATCGTTAAGTGACTTCAGGGTTTCCGGCGGAATCGCATTAACTTCTTCGATTACTAAAGGAACACCGTTCTCCATAGCACGATACAACGGACCTTTTATAAAGACGGCTTGCGGACCTTTTTCATCTGAAGAAAGATTGATTTTGCCAAATATTTTTGTCTCGTCAATCCCTTTTGCTCCGGGGATTCTTTCTGGCTCAGATGAAAGAACTTCTTTGCAAAAGTATTTAGCTATTGATGACTTACCGGAGCCAGTCTCTCCATTTAAAAACGGGACTTTATCCGCTGAATAGTAATTTGACTCAAGTTCAGTAAGCTTTTTCTGGCCATAAGGCGTCAACACAAAATCACCCTCGCGTAATTGTGCTCGATAATCCCTTAACTCTAGTGCATTGCGTACGATGTATGCTTCTGGATTGGATTGCATTACTTCATCTGAAGTTTTTTCCAATGTTTCAAATTCTTCATCGATCTTCCGCATTGCGCCTATGATTTGTGGAGGACGATTTGCACCAAGATCAACCTTGAATATCTTATCGAAAGCAAGCTTGCTTTTTTGAAGCTCATTTTTTTTGTCATCAATTTCCCGGAATTCACGTGCTGCTTTCCTCACATTTTCCATTCGTAATTGTGCCAACGCTTCTTCTTGTGAAGATAATTCCGTATCCTGTGGAATCTCCTCTGAAATATATGCTTGCAATTCTGGGGGTAAATCCAGGGGTAACTTACCTGTACGATCAAGTCGCTGTTCAAGCTCCTTCTTATTTAAATCTTTTTCAATTTTTTCCCAGTTTTCCATATTGATCACAAAATAGACTAATACAATTTAATGTTACTACAAATTAATGTTACTACAAAATAAATTTATTGTAGAGAGAAATATATGACCTGTTTCCATTGACAAAGGTTGATTTTGTGAGTATAGTTTAAAGTAGGTGCATGATTTTAAGAGGAGGTTGCTCGTGGCTGCACAAGAGACCGTGAGGCGGCTAGCACACTCCTGGCTAGCTGAAGTACCTTATCCGACCCAGAGTAATCCCATAGAAGCACTAGAGTCGTTTCAGTGGGAAATACCCACGCATAGAACGCAACAAGAAATCGCGCAATCAAATTCGGCTCTCGACCCATCGTACTGTCTAGGTCGAACAGCTCTTTGCGCAGCCTATCTAGAAAGATACTTCCCGGCTGTGGGAATAGAGTACGCTGAGGTTCTGGAGGACGCGTTGCGGAATCTACGGCTTCATTCTATGCCGTTATTCCC
>Ga0187833_10003639_pt1 | contig 15509 bp, 11 predicted proteins | sample ETNtaG_37_FD_167968 | JGI IMG/M metagenome (GOLD analysis project Ga0187833, IMG submission 167968) | Marine microbial and viral communities from oxygen minimum zone, Eastern Pacific Ocean - ETNP2014_SV_400_PacBio MetaG (Illumina Assembly) | ecosystem: Environmental > Aquatic > Marine > Hypoxic...
GCGTCCTGGTCCCGACCCAGCATTCGCGCCAGGAACGAAATCGGCTGTTTTCCCGGGAGCTTACGTACCTGGAACATGATTCTGTGAACCTCGTCGGGGCTGCGCCGCTTCCAGAGAAAATAGCCGTTGCCGCCCCGCAGCCGGGCAAGGGCGTAAAACAGAACGTAAGGGACGTTGGCGAAGGGCTTGGACGAGAAAAGAACCGGCTGGCCATGACGCAGAACCCACCACGAGATAAGGGCAAGAGATTTCAGGCGGGCGCCTATCTTCCCCACCGCCCCCTTGCCGCCGCTGCCTAGAAAATGAAGGCTGCCACAGCGCTCAAGACCAGCCATCATGGTTTGATTGGCGAGGATAGCCTGGTGATTCTGTTGGTGAAAAATAACGAACCGAATCCGCCATTCCGGCCGGAGAGCGGCAAGCTCCATGGCCGTGGGCAGATAGGTGTCGAAGTCCACGAACCGCGGTGAGAGGAAAAACAAAAAATTTCTGGTTTGTACTTTATTCACTGTAATTTTCATCCATTGCGTCATCGGACTGACGGTGCAGGAGATGAATAATCTCCTCGACTATTCCATCCGGCGTATTGGTGACCGAAACCGTAATCGCCCAATCCGGCTCTTCCAGAATTTCCAGCTGGCTGTCCAGCAACTGGCTTGGCATGAAGTGCCCGGGACGGGATTCCAGTCTTTGCTCAATTGTGTCGCGAGGTCCGGTCAGGAACACAATGCAACCCTGGCCCAGCCCAAGTCGCTCCCGGTAAGCCTCCTTGAGGGCTGAGCAGGCCAGCACCAGGGGGAAGGGCCCCGTGTGCTCCCGGGCGGTGTGGGCAACTACGTCGAGCCAGGGCCAGCGGTCACCATCATCGAGAGGTTCTCCCCGCGACATCTTTTGGATATTGGCGCTGCTGTGCAGATCGTCGGCATCGAGAAAATCTCCCCCCAGACGTCGCGCTAGCAATTTTCCAATAGTGGTCTTTCCGGCACCAGCGACGCCCATCACCAATAGTGTCCGGGGCGGCTTTGCCTTCACGATGGCTCGTCTTCATGCCACGGCCCGTGGAAGACTACCCTTGTTTCCTTATGGCGGAGTCCATGGGAACCGAAATAGTCCCGCTGTAATTGGATCACGCGGCCTGGCCATCCTCCGCCATCCAGCAATTCCACATAAGCCAGGGCGGAAGCAAACCCGGCCATGGGAATGCCCGCCGCAATGGCTTCCGACGTCATGGCGCGGAGTGCAGGCAGCCCGGTGCGGACCACTTTCGGGAATGGCTCCGCAGACAATACGTTTATGCACTTCGCCTCGTTGTCGGTCGCTTCAATCAGGCGTGTGACCATCTCTCCCCTGAGGATACAGCCCTGTCGCCATGTGCGAAGGATAGCTGTCCGGTCGAGCCGGTTTCCGAAGGTGTCGCCGACGGCCGAGAACAACGCCAGTCCCTGAGCGAATGTGCTGGCAACCGCGAGCGCCAAGGCCGAACCCATCTGCGCCGTCTCGTCTTCATCCAGTTCACGGCCAGACGAATCCGCTTTCGGGCGTCCGCTGCCTACGCTGTCCTGTCTTAAGGCCTGTCTTAAGGCGCTGTTGGAGGACAAGCTACGCGCCATAACCGCCTCGGCGATGGTCGGCACAGCCGCACCGAAATCGAGGGCCGCCTGCACGGTCCAGCCTCCCGTTCCTTTCTGTTCCGCGGCATCATCCACAATGTCAACCAATGGCCGGTCTCCAGGGTGGGTTCGCGAACCTGCCACCTGTGACGTGATTTCTGTCAAATACCCGGCGGCCAGACCCCGGTTCAAAAGCGTAAAGGCGGAAGCAATTGCCGCTGCATCCATGCCACGGCCGCGTTCCAGATAGCCGTGAAGTTCCGCCAACAAGTGCATCACGCCGTATTCGATGCCGTTATGAACCATTTTGACGAAATGACCGGCGCCAGCCTCTCCGAAATATCCGCAACAGGGCATCTCGCCGGAGATGGCGGCCACGGCGCGGAAGACAGGCTTGATTCTTTGCCACGAAGCCCTGTCACCGCCTGCCATGATGGCCGGGCCGGTCCGGCCCCCCGCCGGACCGCCCGAGATACCGACCCCCATCAGATTTATGCCACTTCCCTGCAACGACTGTTGACGTCTCTCAGTGTCCCGATAGTGGGAATTGCCGCAATCGGTGATGATGTCATCGACGCCGAGACATTCCCGCAACAGATCGATAGTCTCGTCAACCGGCGATCCGCTTGGCAAGAAGAGCAGGACACAGCGCGGCGGGTTGAGCGCGGCCACCATGTCATCCAGCGATGACGCCAGCGCCTCCGGCCCAATGATCTCGGCGCTTCGGGAACGGACCTCGGGGCTGTGGTCCCAGGCCTTGACCTCTATGCCATGCTCGCAGAGATTTTGCGCCAGGGCACATCCCATGGGCCCAGCCCCGACTAGGCCGACCTTACTAAACATGGCGCGGTTCTATTTTCACGGACTTTTCCATCTATCCGGTAAACCGTTGCGTCGGCAACCCGGGAACTCCGGGCTTAAACACGAACAACGAGCCGGACAGAGGCGCTTCGTCCAAGGCGTCATCGTCCAGACCGGTTCGGGCGGTGGTCACAAACAGCGTATCTAGGTCCCGTCCTCCAAAGGTACAGCTGGTGACGCGGGGAACGGGAAAATCGACCACCGCATCCTCCCTTCCATCCGGGGCAAATCGCGTCACCCGCCAGCCGTCCCAGTGGGCGCACCAGATGTAGCCTTCTGCATCGACGCTAAGGCCGTCGGGGTATCCCGCCGCATGGGGAATTTTGGCAAACATCGCCGGGCTCCCTATGCGCCCGGTTTCGGGATCGTAGGCAAATTCCAGAATTTCCCGCTGCGCGCTGTTGGAAAAATACAAGGTTCCGCCATCGGGGCTAAAGGCCGGTCCGTTGCAAACCACATATCCCCCGAACAGGGGCGCCACCGAGAGGTTGGCATTCAGCCGGTACATGGTCCCCGTTGGCTCCTCTTCCCGTTCGTCCATGGTTCCGGCAATGAAATTACCAGCGCTATCGCATGTGCCGTCGTTGAATCGGTTGCCGGGAAGATTTACTTCCGGATTGACAATAAATGACAGTTTGCCGGTTTCCGGGTCCAATAGGGCAAACCCCTTTTTAGTGGCGGCGATCAATCCGCCGCCAGACCTCGGCGCGACGGCGCCGACCTCGGTGGACAGCTCCACGGACACCCGGTTTCCGTTTTTCATGTCCAGGATCAACAGTTGACGATCCTTGATGTCGAGCCAATACAACGTCTTTTTTTGATCGTCCCAGACCGGCCCCTCGCCGAGTTGGGCCTGAAACTCCCAGATAACCGATGGGGATGAGGAAACCGAGTGTGCCAATTTGAGTATTTACCGCTGATTATTGCCTAACCAGGGCCGCTCTGGCAGGATAGCGGCGGAAAATGGGCCTAAAGGAAAGCCACCGGATTGAACAAATACCGGAAATTCCCATATCAGGATTAAGCTCGAATGCCCCTAAAGGGCTTGCCGGAGTCCAAGAGCCTTGAGTTATTCTTCAGGTCGGAGTTCCTGAAACCATGATCACGCTCATTCATCCCCCGGGCTTGAAAGCGCTCGGCCCGTTACAAAATCACGTTCCCAATCCGCCCATCGGATTAGCCTATATTGCGGCCGTCCTCAAAGAGGCGGGAAGGCCGTACTGCGTGATCGATGCTACCGGTGAGGCGCTGGATGCCGTCGGCCCCTATGACCTGCGGGATGACTTCGTGGTCCAGGGTCTAACCATGGAGGAACTTGTCGAGCGTATTCCCGAAGACACCAAAATTATCGGCGTTGGCTGTATGTTTAGCTTTTACTGGCCTATCACGCGCCTGGTGATCGAGAATATCCGCGCCCGGTTCCCCGACGCCTTAATCGTTATCGGCGGCGAACATGTCACCGCATTGCCTGAGTTCAGCCTTGGCGATTCCCCGGCCGACGTAGCGGTTCTGGGCGAAGGAGAAGAGACCTTCCTAGCCCTGCTCAACGCCTGGGACACGGAACAGCCGCTGGCGGATGTGCCCGGACTTGCCTTCAAGCACAAGGGTGAGATTGTAAATACCGGTCTCTCGGCCCGCACCAGAGACATCGATTCAATCCCCTTTCCCGACTGGGATTCGTTCCCCATCGAGGAATACATTTCGCGCCACCAGACCAACGGTCTCAACATGGGGCGGTCGATGCCGATTCTTACGACCCGCGGCTGTCCCTATCGCTGTACCTTCTGTTCCAGCCCCGACATGTGGACCACCCGCTATGTCCAGCACTCCCCAAAGCGCGTGGTCGACGAAATGGCGCTCTACGTCAAGAAATACAATGTCACCAATTTCGATAGCCAGGACCTGACGGCCATCGTCAAGCGAAGCTGGTCGATCCAGCTGTGCGAGGAGCTGATCTCACGCGACCTCAATATCACCTGGCAGATGCCCACGGGAACGCGTTCGGAGGTCTTTGATGAGGAGGTGGTGGACCTTCTCTACCGGTCAGGATGCCGGCTGTTGTCGTTCGCCCCGGAGAGCGGGTCGCCAGAGATTCTCCGGGAGATAAAAAAGCAGATCGATCTGGACAACTTGTTCAAGGGTATTCGCGGCGCGCTTCGGCGCGGCTTCAAGATATCCTGTTTCGTCGTCATCGGTCTTCCCATGGAATGCCCGGATGCCCTCAAGATGACCATGGGAATGATCAGGAAGTTCGCAATGATGGGCGTTCACGATGTGACCGTTAATAAATTCGTTCCCTATCCGGGGTCGGTCATTTTCCAGAAGCTGTTGGCCGAAGGGAAAGTTCAGTTGAGCGACGAGTTCTTCCTTTCCACCATGGACCTTTACACGAAAAACTCACCGTCTTTTGCAGATGCGATTGCTCCAAAGTCTTTGTATCGGACCATGCTCCTGATGTTCTTCAATTTTTACATCATCTCCTTCTTGCTCCGGCCCTTCAGGGTAATCCGGGTGTTGTGGCTAGCTGTTACCACCGGCATCGAGGAAACCAAATACGCCAAGTGGTTCATTTACAGGTTCTTTTCACGGCGCAAATGGCGGCAATCACTGGCCACATCGTCATCTAAGCACATATCCACTTGAAAACCTTGCGCGCGCAGGCCCCGTGAAGGACCTTCGGCTGCGTCCGCTTCTTACCGCGTCGTCTGCTCAATCCTTTGGTTCAGGAGATTTGGAATGCTCCTGGGATTGAGAAGAATGCTGTCGAGCATGGCGCAGTTATGGGTGCAGTGGCATTTCCCGTCCATGATGTCCTGGACCTGTTGTTTGAACGCCGGGCTCCCGGTGATTTCGTCCCAGGACTGCGCCTGGACGTTCCCCACCGGCTTCAACTCCTCGCACGAAGAAACATCTCCGTTTCCCATGACCACCATGTGCGCCCGGCCCGCCAGACATGGAACGACCTGGCGCTGTTTCTCGATGGTTCGCAGAGACAGATTCCAAAGATATTTATGGTAGTTTCGCAGGATGTGCGCGGACAAAGAGCTTTGTCCGTAATCATAGTTTTCAAGGATGGAGAAGATTTCCGGCCCGAGGCGCTTAAGTTCGTCCAGGGCCGGAAGTTCCGTCCCGGGGTCTATGGGATCGCCACGGAGCAGGATTATGGAATGGAAATCCGGCCCCCGCCGGCGGACTTCCCGCATCAGGTCGATCAACTCTTCCTTATTCTCGTTGGTGACGACGGTATTGATCTTTACGGGATGTTCGCCCAGCTCACGAAGCTTCTCGAAGGTGGACCAAACCTCGTCCCAATTCCCTTCCGCCCCACGAATGCGTTCGTGGGTTTCCTTCAGACCATCCAGGCTCAGAGAAACCGAGATTTCAGCATTCGTCAGTCGCTTCATCCGTTTGAGTTGATCCATCATCAGATCGGGTAGGGACCCGTTGGATGGAATCTGTACTATCCCGGCCTGAAACGAGCAGACGATTTCGGCAAGGTCCTTGCGGAGGAACGGCTCGCCACCACCAATATCGAGCCAGAAAAGTCTGCCCATATCACGGCCCATTTTCTGGTACCGGGCCAGCTCCATGTCACGCTTTGGCGAAAAATCTATGAAGCAGTGGTTACACCGGAAATTACAGTGATTCGTAACGTGCGCAATCAGGTGCTTGAGATTGCGCCTCACGAGGTATTCCCCAAAACTGAGCCCAAATTTGAGCAATTCGCTCATCGGGCCCCTCGAATCCGTGGCCTTGTGTTGGATCGTGACGTGTGAGTTTTCATAATCGTTGCCGGAGGCAGGGCCCGCCCCCGGAGCGGGAAATGGTAAGGCCGAGACGCGATTGATGTAATAAGAGAAGCCGTGGATTTCAACGGATAACACCGTATTGTGGCTGCACCCTGTTTCGCGGTCAAAAGGTTCAGTCCGGACGGCGTTCGAGAATCACCAGCATACGGAATGCCATCAACGGACCCAACACCGGGGTCACTATTTCCTCAATGCGGTTGATTAGGGAAATGGCCCGCGCCGGAATCAGGCTCCACTTGCGGAATCCGCCCGACAGGGGCGCGGCGAGAAGCCCGCAGCGGCGCACGGTATGAAGATTGAATCCTGGAAATGACTTCATGAATTGTTTGCGTCGGCGCAAGAACATGAGCGTGGGGATGGCTTGGTTAGCGTTATAGGGGTCGCGTTCGGGATCGGGGTCTGGTTCGTGAAAGGGATCAGCTTTCATGACCACCGGTTCGGGATGAAAATAATGATAGCAATAATGGCTCACCGGCGTGATCAAGGGTTCCAGCATCACCAGCCGCCCTCCGGGTTTAAGGACGCGCAGGGCTTCGCGCAGAAAAACCGTGGGCCGTTCAAGGTGGTGGAACACATCCATCATCGCCACATTATCAAAATACCCGTCCTTGAAGGGAAGGGACTGGGCGTCGCAGACGGAATCGAGCCAGGACGCGAAAAGAATATCCGTAGATACCACATGGGGGGCGTATTCCTTGAAGTTCCCCGATCCCCCGCCGATTTCCAGGGTCGTGCCAGGCTTACAGGCATCGGCTATGCGGCGGTAGAAATCACTATAGAGTTCCCGCAAGACCGGCTTGTGATGCCAGATCATGCGATGGTCGTTTAGCCGTGGGTCGTGGGGCCGTGCCGGTGCTTGAGGCACTTGCGCCCCTCGAAGAACGGGCGCTCCAGGATAGAGAGCCTTCTGGGGCCGGATTGCACCATCAAGAACGGCAACACCCCTGACGGCATGACTAAGAAACAAAACCGGAGTCCAGACCAAATACCAGGGCGAGCGTTTTACAAGTAGCGCCGCGTTGAGCCATGTGGCCAGAAGGACATAAAGCGGATAGCCGGTGACGAAGGCACAGGCGAACAGCGCCCGGCGCCAGACCACCAATCCTTCCTTGCCTAGCCGCGCGGCATACGTATGCAGACCATAACGGTACTGGTGGCGGAAAAACCCGGAAAAAGTGGCGCGGTCGCGATGAATGATCTCCGGTTCGGGTGAAAACAAGACCGTGTTTCCTCGCTCTCGCAATTCATTGATAAAGGCCACGTCCTCGCCGGTCCTGAGACTCGGGTCAAACACATCAGCCCGCGGCGGCAGGCTTTTCAGCCTCAGGCCCATATTCGTGGTCGGCAGGTGATAGGGGCTGTTCATAATCCCGGCGCGCGCGCCGGGCATCGACATGAACCATGACATCAGTGCGTCCAATCTGGCCCACGGCCCGGGGCCAGTACCCTGGATGGCTCCACCGATGCAGGCCACCTTGGGGTTTTCCTTTTGCAGACGAAGATGCGCGCTGATGAAACCGGGTTTGGCCAGACAGTCGCTATCGAGAAGGATGACGCTCTCGGCGTCTTCCCCACGGCACCACTGCAGGCCAGTATTGCGGGCCGCCGCCGGTCCCGCGTTTACCTCGTGACGCAAAAGGTGGACGCGGCTGTGCTCGAGAAAGGGTTGCAGTGATGGGTTGGCGACGGCCGGTGGTTCGCTGCCATCGTCGATAAGAACCACGTCGACCCCTTCCTCCAGCTCGGGGAGCAAGGATTCCAGGCAATCCCGGAGATAGTTACCGCCGTCCTTGAAGGGGATTAAAACGTAACAGAAAGCCACGGGTTGGGTCCTGGTCTGAATGAGCCGTTACCGGCGAACGCCGCCACGGGCCAAAAGTAACGCTAAATACTTATGGCTTGGCATAGGACCGAACATGGTACGCCTTGAATTTTTCCGGATCTACGAGGCCTTCCCGAATCCGCATGCTGAGCTTGAGCATGGAAAAATACTTCAATGGCTCTCCCGCCACCTTCCATGGTGTAGGAATTGCGGCACCGGTGGGCTCCGGGTCGTACAAAATCGGGTATGAATCATCATATTTCATATCAGCAAAGGCGGAGTACTGTTCTTCATCGGCGAGAAAATCGCCTGCGATTTCTTTCGACAGATCAACAAGCTTGCCAGGGCGCAAACGGAGGTTCTCGCCGCCCGCCGCGGCCAGAAGGAAAACCGTAATGGCCAGAACATGGCGCACCACGTGGTTTGAGGTGGGTTTGTTTTCACGTGCCCGGCTTTTCAGACATTCACAGAGTGAGACAACAAGCAAAATAAACGCCATGCTTGCAATACACAGGGCTAAATAATTCCAAGCATGGGCAATGCCGTAAAGGTCGCCTTCAAAGCCGGAGAATCCAGCCTGTAAAACCGCACGCTGCATCCCGTTGCTGAATTCCAGGATGCCAAAAAGGAAACTGGCCAATACTGCGTTTTCCAGCATCTGGTTCTTCTGTCTCAACAAAAATATCCCGATTCCGGAAAAAAGAATGAACATGACGATGGCATACGCAAAACCCACGGTTTGTATGATCTTCATGTATGTTTCAATCGAGAACTCCCGCGGCACCCGTCCCGTGAACAGAAGATAAGATAAACCCAGGCTTGCTGCTGCCGTCAGCGCGGAAACCACCAAGAGGCGGGAAAGTTTTCTATGGAACAGGCACACGGCGCCTTCACTGGCCACAAGTGCCAGAGCGCCTAAAGCAGCGCCGCCGATATGAAATAACGGCGTCGCCAGCAAAATCCAGACCCACCGCGATTGGGGATCAACGGCCAGAATAACGGCTATCGCCATAAAAAGCAGGGCGACCGGGGTGCCTTCCAGCCAGGAATAAGAAACAATGCTGTGGGCGTAGGCTGAAACGAGGAAGAACAAGAGCCCAAAAATAACCAGGGCATTAGTATTTTTCGGCTCCTTGCCCTGGCAAAGAGCCAGAAACGTACCTGCCACAAAACAACCTGATAAATAGCCCAAACGGGCCGTTTCAGGGTTCATGCGCAAGACGACGACGGCAAGTAAAAATGCGCAGCCCACGACGATTACAGGTGTCGATACGCCAGAAGGCTCTACGTATTGCAGCACGAGCCGCGCTCCAAACCATCCGGCGCCGACGGCCATGACACCAAGAGCCATCAGCATCCTTGTGTGACTTTCAAATCCGTCTGCGAGCGGCGGAAGAAACTTGAATAAAATGGCGAATAAACAGGCGATTAATAGATACACGCCTATGCTTTCCCGGAAGTTTCCAATAACGACAACAAAAATGGCAAACCCGAAAACAAAGCTCAGAACCTTGCCGAGGCTAAAAGCCTGTACGTAGGGCGGAAGAAATGCCTCCCCGTTTTCCACCGTCATGAACAGGGGGAAAAGCAGATCGAACAGCAGGTAATTATAGGCCGAGCCCATAATGGTTAGGGCGTGATAGTCCCGGCAATATGAAGCCTCGCCGCAACTCTCCAAAGCCTTTGCATTGAACGCGGCGATATACTCATTACCAGCCTCAACCGGATATGCGGAAATGGTGGTCATGAGGGCATCGTTGGAAATCTGTGACCCAGCACCGCTCTGTACCCACAGGAAAAGGGTGCTCACGGCGATAGCCGCAAATAAAAAGTTCTTTAAATTTATCGTGGATAACATGGATACGCTCGACGTATTTACGTTTTGGTCCATTGCAGCGGCAGCTTCAACGTGCCGGCTGTGGGCCTGAAGTTGAAACGCTATTCATACTCTTTGGGACTATTATGATGACAACCTCGGTAACGTCAGGTGCGGCCGGCATCGCGAAAAAAAGTCTCACAACATTCCTTTATAAAGACAAAGGTGGGCTCCAAATCTGAACACTCTTTACTTTCCATCTCCTTTTCCATTCCGTGTTTGCCGCGAAAAATAGATATTCTGTATTTCTCAGCCTCGGGATCAAAGCTGATCCAAAGGACCTCCTCCTTCAGCCCAAATTTATCCGTATGCCGCCTGACGCCCAAAAAAATACGAATAACCTTGCCTTCGATCCAAAACTCTTTTGGCGTGCGCCGGCTAAGCGTTTTGCCGTAGGAAAGCAGTTCGTCCGCCAGACTCTTCATGGCTTCTATTTCCCGGATCTCGGAATCATCATCCACTGGCAGACAAACAGAGGACAGCTTGTCTGATTTTCTTCTCCGAAAAAGAGAAAAGAATTCTCCCAGGAAACTCATTTCATCCCCCATTTCCCTGGCAAATTCGATATTCCATACCAGTGGGCGGTCATTTTGTTATAAGAACTAATCTGTTAATATGAATATGGAGCGGTTGGCACGGCGCCCCCGGGGGAATTGAATCGAAACAGGGAAAGCCGTGCACTGCTTTAATCAGCCAGATGAGCTGCCTTGAGACGCAAGTCATTGGCCATGGAAAAAACTCTTTAAATCGGCAAGAACAAAACTTATTTTAGCAGGGTTACATCTTACCCCATTCTTTCCCTCGGCTCGGCCAAGGCGTGCAGGCGGAAATCCTTGCGGGAGTCCCTATGAAAGCGACCCTTGTCTTTACCTCAGATTCGGCGGGCCTTGATCAAAATCCCAATTTTGATGACTTCAAGGTACGTGATGATCATATCGGGAAAGTGCCACCTTTAAGCCTTCTTTATGTCGCCGCCCTTCTGGAAAAGGACGGCGTTGAATGTGAAATTCTTGATGTTGTCGGCGAGGGCCTAACTTATGAACAGGCCCTGGAGCGCATCAGAGTATTCTCTCCCGATATAGTCGGCTTTACGCTTTCAACCTATTGTTTCGGTCCCGTTTTGGAATGGATCAACAAGATCAAGGAAGATACGGGCTTGCCCATCATTGTCGGCGGAGCACATGCCGCGCTGTACCCGAAGGAAACCATGGTCCATGAGGCCATAGACTATCTTGTGGTTGGTGAAGCGGAATATCCTCTGCCTGAATTTGTTCGGGCCTTTTGGGGAGACAAAGATTTCAGCAACATCAAATCATTGGCCTACCGCAAGAACGGTGAGGCGGTCATTGACCTGACTCGCCAGGCTATTCCGGACATTGATGATGTTCCGCTTCCCGCGCTTCACCTTCTTGAAATGGACAGGTATCACAATATTATTTCCAAGCGTAGAAACTTTACCGCGATGCTTTCGTCGCGGGGCTGTCCCTATAAATGCACTTTCTGCGACCAGAAGACCCCGTCTTATCGAACGCGGTCACCGGAAGGCTTCGTCGGGGAGATCCTCCGGAATTACAACCAATTTGGGATTAGGGAGTTTGATATTTACGACTCGACCTTTACCGCCGACAAGAAGAGAGTCAAAGAGATATGTAAATTGCTTGTTCTGGAAGATATCGATATTGGGTTCACCATTCGCAGTCGTGTTGACTCTGTTGATCATGATGTTCTCGACCATCTGCAGAAAGCCGGCTGTCACACCATTTTTTACGGTGTTGAAAGCGCCGATGCCGATATTCTCAGAAGCATGCGGAAGGAAATTACGCTTGAGCAAATTGAAGACATTGTTGGCTACACCAAGAAAATCGGCATCGATACGCTTGGCTATTTTATGATTGGCTATCCTGGCGAAACAAAAGAAACCATGGAAAAAACAATTCAATTTGCCATGAAGCTTCCCCTTGATTATGCGCAATTTACTGTTCTGACACCTTTCCCTGACACCGAGATTTACGAATATTATATGCATAACGGTCTCGAAAATTATTGGTCTGAATACACCCTGGACCCCAGCAAAGAACGGCCCATTGAGTTTATTGGGACCAATGTGACCCGCGCTGAAGCCTCAGACTTCGTGCACACGGCATATCGCCGCTTTTATTTCCGGCCACGGATTATTCGCAACCGGCTTAGCGCCCTGAATTCCCCCGAAGAGTTCAGGAAGGCGGCAAGTGCCGCACTTGGAATCTTAAAAGGCTCCATCCGCTGGGGAACGGCTTCATGGGCGGGATAGACGAAGGTAAATCCCAGACTGTTTGATGCAATTGTTGGAGGGCCTATCGAAATCGTTGGGCTAATCCATGGCATCGCAGGCCCAGTAGCTGAGAAAGACGCTACGTCCGTGTTTCATACGGATCCGACAGCATCACTTCTTTAAAATTAGACGTTGGGGCTGCCCCGGCAGGCATGGCTAACCATTCTTTGATGGTGATGGTGGCGCCGCTGACCTGGCCCCGGCAACACAGCCACTTTCTATGTAACCATTAAGGGCTCGTTTTGTGAAAGGCGAGCCGCCTGGAATCCTTTCCATAGCGGAGAGCGGATCGACCAGAATACGTGTTTACAGAAGCCGGATTTGAACCGGCGACTTTCCGGTTATAGGCCTGATTCCAGAGCTCATGATGTCAAGTGCTTAGAGGAAAACCCCTAGATTGCTTTGCTTTTTAATGTCTTCTAGTATCCACCCGCATTTTCTGGTGTCACGGAGTTGATTGAGTTTATGTCCGAATCAAAAAATCTCATGGACGGTGGGTGGGGGCCAGACGCCCTTGAAGTGCGCAGAGAGAATATCCGGCGCCATTACGATGAAAACGCTGAAAAAATAAGTGTCTACATTAAGAAAAATTCATATTTTCGTGGTTTAGTCGGGCGGGTATTCCGTCACCTGATCGGCCCGGGAAGGCGGGTTCTGCAGGTAGGTTGCCACGAACCGGGGAACTTCCTCCCCGCGGTCGATGCCGAGGAAGGGGTTTGCGTCGATATCAGTGCTGAGATGATCCGAATCAGCAAAGAGGAAAACCCGCAGTATCAGTATTACAGATCCCCGGATGAAACGATGCCGGACCTTGAGCCCTTCGACGACATCATCATCGTCAATTGCAGCGAGGTCGCCGACGTCCATGACAGTCTGGTTGACCTGAAGAAGTGCGCCCGGAAAGACTCACGAATTTTCATCTATAACTACAACCGCCTCTGGGAACCGGTGCTGAAGTTTGCCGAAGCCACGGGGTTTAAGTTTCCGCAGGTCACGCGCAGCTGGATTTCAATAAACGATATGAACGGCTTCTTGCGGAACGCAGGCTACGAAACGTTGAAGATCTATCGCAAGGTCTTGTTTCCTTTCCGAATTCCAGGGGTGTCGTGGTTGCTAAATGAAATAATCGCGACCCTGCCTTTGGTCCGCTACCTCTGCCTGGTGAATGTTTTCGTTGCGAGAATCATCCCTAAACCGATGGATGCGAAAACTGTTTCAGTTTCGGTTGTCATTCCATGCAAGGACGAATTTCAGAATATCGAAACGGCCGTTACGAGAATCCCGGAGATGGGGACGTATACCGAGATTATTTTCTGTGACGATAAATCCACGGATGGCACTGCCGACGAAGTGGTGCGGATGCAGGCGGAGCATCCCGAAAGGGACATCAAGCTTCTTAAGGGGCCAGGCATATGTAAGGCTGAGAATGTGTGGGCCGGCTTCAATGGGGCCACAGGCGACGTCCTCATGATATTGGATGCCGACCTGAGTGTGATGCCGGAAAAATTACCGCAATTCCTGGAGGTGCTTGCGGCGGGGCATGCGGAATTTATAAACGGGTCACGTATGGTCTACCCGATGCAGAGCAATGCCATGCGAGGCCTTAACATCCTGGGGAACAAGGGGTTTGGCGCCATATTCCGAATGATCCTGGAGCAATCGATCAAGGACACACTTTGCGGAACCAAAGTGTTATGGCGGAAAGACTGGCCACGGTTGCGGGCTCTGGTCGGCTCCTGGGGCATCAGTGATCGTTGGGGCGATTTTGACCTTTTATTCAGCGCCGCCAAGATTCAATTAAAAATCATTGATCTTCCTGTCCATTACCAGGATCGAGTCCATGGCGAAACAAAGATGACGAGGCGTCTGCGGAACGCCGCGATCATGGCGCGGATTTGCTGTGTGGCTTTTTGGAAGCTGAGAAAAGGCTCCGAATGGCCCGCTACAATAATAAAATAGGATGTTCATGAAAATTCTGGTTACAGGCTCCAGCGGCCTCATAGGTTCGGAGGCCGTTACGTATTTTGACAGCCGGGGACATCATGTTCTTGGAATCGACAATAATATGCGGGCTCACTTCTTTGGTGAAAAGGGCGATACGCTTTGGAATTTAGAGCGTCTTCAGAACGAGACTCGGAAGTTCGAGCACTATTCCCTGGATATTCGGGATCGCAAGGCGGTCCTTGAGTTCTTCGAAGCCAATCGCCCCGACGCGATTATTCACTGCGCCGCTCAGCCCTCTCACGACTGGGCCAAGGAAAGTCCCTTTGACGATTTCGATGTCAATGCCGTCGGCACCATGAACCTGATCGAGGCCACCCGTAACCACACCAAGGAATCCCCGTTCGCCTTCATGAGTACCAACAAGGTGTATGGCGATGCGCCCAACGAGCTTCCCCTGGATGAACTGGAATCACGCTGGGAATATGCCCGCCCCGAAGATTATCAGGGCATCGACGAATCCTGCCGTATCGACCACTGCAAACACAGCCTCTTCGGCGCATCGAAAGTTGCCGCGGATATTATGGTCCAGGAATACGGGAGGTATTTCAACATGCCGACTGCTTGTTATAGGGGTGGCTGTCTGACTGGTCCCAACCACAGCGGCGTCGAGCTTCACGGATTCCTAAGCTACATCGTCAAGGCGGCGGTTCAGAACAAGAAATACACCATATTCGGTTATGCGGGGAAACAAGTCCGGGATCAAATTCACAGCATCGACGTCATCCGTGCGATGGATGCCTTCATTCAAGCCCCTCGCTGTGGTGAGGCTTACAATATTGGCGGCGGGCGAGAGAGCAATGCCTCGATTCTGGAAACCATCTCCAAAATTGAGTCTTTGATCGACAGAAAGATGGACTACGAGTACAGCGAAGAGAACCGCTCCGGCGATCACATCTGCTATATCTCGGATCTTTCCAAACTGAAGGGTCATTTCCCTTCGTGGGATCTGACCCAGCGTTTCGATGATATCCTGGAGGAAGTCGTGGCTTTCGAATTGGAGCAAGAAAAAACTAACTGATAATGCCCGCGCCGATATTTCAAACTTTATGCGCCCGGCCGCAATCAAAACCAGTCACTTCGTACGTAATTTCAGGCCTGGACCGCCCGCGGCGCGCGGCTTTAAGTTTTTTGTGGATTTTCCGGCGTGAAGGCTCTGGCAGTCTTAGCCTCGCCATGGCGGAGAGCTGATCGACCAGAATACGTGTTTGCGGAGGCC
>Ga0187833_10003641_pt1 | contig 15503 bp, 15 predicted proteins | sample ETNtaG_37_FD_167968 | JGI IMG/M metagenome (GOLD analysis project Ga0187833, IMG submission 167968) | Marine microbial and viral communities from oxygen minimum zone, Eastern Pacific Ocean - ETNP2014_SV_400_PacBio MetaG (Illumina Assembly) | ecosystem: Environmental > Aquatic > Marine > Hypoxic...
TTTCCCCTTCTTACCGGTTTTGGGCATTGTAAATGGATGATGAATACTTTTATATTTTTTATCCTCCTTAGAATAATCAAATAATGGAAAATCAACAACCCAACAAAAAGCAAACTTTTCTCCTTTCTTCCTTATATCCGGACTATCTTTTCCATATTTTTTCATTGCCTCATCATAGGATATTCTTGGGAAAGGGGTCTTAATTTCTTCTCCCAAAACTTTCTTAAATAATTCTTTCAACATTTTTTCAGTAATATCTATAATATCATCCTGTTCAATAAAACTCATTTCAACATCAACCTGAGTAAACTCCGGCTGTCTATCACTTCTCAAATCTTCATCTCGAAAACATCTAGCAATTTGAATATATTTATCAAACCCAGACACCTGACTTAACTGTTTAAAGAGTTGGGGGCTTTGAGGTAATGCATAAAAATTACCTGGAAAATTCCTGCTAGGAACAATATAATCTCTAGCTCCTTCTGGAGTTGATTTAGCTAAAATAGGAGTTTCAATTTCAACAAATCCTTCATTATGAAAAAATTGCCTAATAGCATTAAGTGTATCACTCCTTTTAATCAAATTCCTTTGCATCCTATCACTTCTCAAATCTAAAAATCTATACTTCAATCTTAACTCTTCATTTTCTATTTTATCATTAATTTCAAAAGGCAAAACAGGACTCTCACTCAATACCTCTACATTACTCAAAAACAATTCAACCTTCCCACTACCTAATTCTTTGTTCTCACTCCCTTTTGGCCGCAAATTAACTTCTCCCTCCACACAAACACAACTTTCCCTATTCAATTTACAAACTTTTTCAAAATCATCATTTTTCTTTACTATTACACATTGAACCTTGCCATATCTATCTCTCAAATCAAAAAAAGCAACCTTTCCATGTGCCCTTATAGTATCAATCCATCCACATAATCTAACCTTCTTCCCAGCAAGTTTTTCATTAACTTCTCCTAAATTATAGTCTCTTAACATCTTACAATATTTAAAATTTTAACAATCTTAACACTTATTAAACTAAGAATTCAAATTTATAAAGCTACCTTTTTTTAAATTTTCTCAATTTTCTCCCATCACTAGGAGATTTTGTTTTATCATCTTTAATCCTTCGACTTATCAAAGAAAGTATAATGCTATCTATCATATAAAACATAAATGCAATTCCAATAAAAGAGTAAAAAATAGTTGTAATTTTTCCAATATCTGTTTGAGGTGTAAAATCTCCATAACCAATAGTTGTAGCAGTAATTACCATAAAATAAGTAGAATCTAAATAACCCCAACCTTCCACATTATGATAAATAAAAGTTCCTACAACTAAGAGTAATATAAAACTAAAAATTACTATAACTGAATGCCATTTAATTTCCATAATATCACCTCTATAATATAATATTATTTCAATAGTTTATTAAGTATTGCATTAACTTCCTTACCATTAACCTTTCCTTTAAACTTCTGCATTATTAATCCCATATATCCTCCAACACTTAAACCTGGTTTTTCTTTAACTAATTTAACAATCTCACTTTCAACATCTCCAATATCTGCTTTTTCAATAATCAAAGCCTCCTCTAAACTTTTACCATTTACAATATCTTGCATAACTTGTCTAACATCTAATCTATCTAACTTACCATTATCAACAGCATACACAATACTTTCGATTATATCCATATCCAAATCACCAACTTGCTTTGGAATTTCAATTAGAACCTTATAGATGAACCTTGGTTCATTAATAATCTTTAATAAATTATTAAAGTCATCTAAATTATCTCCCTTTAATAATATCTGTATTTCATCATCTCTCAATCCTTTTTTAATCAAATCAACTTTCAATTCACTTCGCAGCTTAGGTAATGTTCTTTTAGCTTCATCAATCATCTGTTTACTTATTCTTAATAAAGGTAAATCAGTTTCAGGATACATTCTTGCAGCTCCGGGCATTGGCCTAATAAATTCGCTACTGCCATCAGACAAGGCATTTCTAACCTGCCCAATCAAATCTTTTTTACCTTTTAAATTTCCTTCTTGTCTTTTAACTTCTTTTTCAACAGTAGGAATAAACATTTTAACATCCTGAAAACCTTTAATCTCAATTCTAGGGTGACCCTCTATACTTACATTAACATCCTGCCTAATTGTTCCAATACCCCTTCTAACCTTACAACTTCTCAAAACATCTCCAATATGCAATGCAACCTCTTTAGCTTGTTCAGGACTAGTAATATCTGGATCAGTCGCAATTTCAACCATAGGCAACCCCAATCTGTCTAACTTATACACTTTAGTACTTTCTTCTCCCTCTGCATCATTCCCTCCCGAATTAGGTCTTGCAGAATCTTCTTCTAACATAATTGCATTAATTCCAACCCTACCTTTTTCAGTTTCAACCCAACCATCTCTAGCAATTAAAACAGTTCTCTGAAAACCAGAAGTATTACTTCCATCAACAACAGTCTTTCTCATAATCTGAGCAATAGGCAATATCTCACAATTAAGAAGCAAAGCAATATGGAGCGCAGTTTCTAAAGCCTCCTCATTTATTAAATGCGGAGGTTCCTCATCCAATTCTACTAAACAAGTTGTATCATAACCTTCATAAATAAACTCTTTATCTTGCTCAGCTTCATGCTTCGCAGCAATATCAACCTCTCCACTTTCTCCAGCCACCGCATGCAATCTTCTCCTAACCTCAAACTCAGCATCATCTTTCCTAAGTACTGAGGGGCAATCACAAAACAATTTATGAGTATTTAATTGCTGATGAATTTCCAACCCTGCCTTTATTTCTCCACTCATAATTTTAATAAAAGAAAAGGGTTAATAAATATTAGGATTATTTATTTCTTACTAAGTATTGAGAATCCCCATTACATTGGAGAACCTTTTTCTTTATTATTCCTCCAACAATCCTATTACAAATTTCATCAATCTCATCAGAAGTTATCAGATCCTCTAATTTCTTACTGGTCTTATCTCCTTCAGAAGTCATGACAGGAATATAAAGATCTCTGGGCATGTCTACAAAATCTAACATATCAATTTTTGAACCATCTAATAAAACTAATGAATATCTACCAATCCTTTTTCTACTATTCTTCAATGGTTTCTTGTCTAATAATTTTGGATGCTGAGTTCTAAATTTTATAGACCCTTCATGCGCATCAACAAATGTACATCCAACATCAAGATAAATTAAGTTACCTTCAAAAAAAGTATAATTCTGCCTTCTACCAGTAATATCTGAAATTTGAAGTAAGTCTCTATAAATAGATTCTCTTTCAATCATCTCATTTCCCTGAGGTTCATCTGCTCCTAGATTGAGAAGATTCGAAAAGAAATAATATGGCTTCCCATTATTAATATCCATCTTTAAACCATTAGATCTAAAATTAATTGACTTATCTCTATTATCCATAATAAAAAAATCGGGAAATTTCAATCCCAAATCTCTCGCCATTTCACATGTAACTGCCTCATAAATTGGTTGGTGCGTATAAACAAATGAACTTTCCTTCCTAGAAACTTTTGAGTGATTACAGTGCTTTGCATAATAATATTGTGGGCGATTAAAACAGTTCACACTAATCTCTCCTCCAGGATTCCCTCCTTTCTTCTTACTACGAACATCAATAACCAATCCCATAAGGATATCAGACATCTCAACCTTTTAAACCTTCTCATTGTACTCACTTAATAGTTACAACTTATTGTAACAAAATCCCTAATAAGAATAAATATATAAACCATATTAACTATAATCAATAATGAAAAAAAGAGGATTTTCAAAAACATCAAAATATTTGCAAAAATTATCTAAAAAGATTGTTAATACTCATTTAGATGAGGGTGGAAAAAAGGTAGGAAAAGCAACTGAAGAAATATTCACCACATTATCAAGAAATATTAACCCAAAAAAGAAAAATAGAACAACTATTGGGCAAAGTACTGCAGATTGGTTAACAAGATGGGCAGGAAGTTGGATATTTATTGTTGGATTTTTTATTTTCTTAGTATTGTGGATGATGCTAAATACTTATTATTGGGCAAATTATCTTGCAGGAGAACCATTTGACCCATTCCCATTCATTTTATTAAATTTAGTATTATCTTGTTTGGCAGCAATACAAGCACCAATAATTTTAATGTCTCAAAATCGTTCAGGTCAAAGAGATAGAATAAGAGCCGAATATGATTACAAAGTCAATAGAAAAGCAGAAAAAGAGATTCGAGAAATAAAGAAACAATTGGATAGAATCGAAAAAAGATTTATTAAATAAATTATTTATTATTCAACCAACTCCATGTATTTTTTATACCTTCTTCTAACTCTGTAGTTGGATTCCAACCCAATTCTTTTTGTGCCAAACTAATATCTAAAACAATTTTCTTAACTTCACCTTTTACTTCAGAGATTTTTTCCGCATCTTTTTCAAAACCTGTAACTTTTTTCAAAACCTCATAAACTTCATTTACACTTATCTCTTTCCCATTAGCTAAATGAAATAATTTTGAAGAAGAACTTTTATCAATGCATTCTGCCATAAAATTTGCAAGGTCCATAACATAAATATAATCTCTAGTATTGGTTCCATCTCCAAATATTTTTGGAACATTATTCTTTTGTATCATATCCATAAAAAATGGAACCAGCCTTTTACATTCAGGAGGGTCTCTTGGCCCATAAACATTACCGAAACAAAAAATCAGATAATCCAATTCATATAATCCGCAATAGGCTTCCACATAATGCTCTGCAGAATGCTTAGAAATGCCATATGGAGAACTAGGCCTTAAGGGGTGTTTCTCATCAACTGGCAAATAATCTGGTTCTCCTACTCTTGCACCGCCTGTAGAGGTATAAATTATTCTCTTAATATCATTCATCCTACAAGCTTCCAAGACACTTATGGTGCCCAAAATATTAGTTTTAGCATCACCTGTAGGATCTTCAATTGATTTTCTCAATAATGTTTGTGCAGCCAAATGATAAACTACTTCTGGTTTTTCCAATAAAAAAATCTCATTTAATCTATCGGTATCAAGCATATCTGCAGCATAAAATTTAGCATTCTCATTAATATTTTCCCTCTTTCCAGCACTTAAATTATCTATTACAACAACTAAATGGCCTCTATCAATTAGCTTATCAACTAAATTAGAACCAATAAATCCTGCGCCTCCAGTTACTAAAACTTTCATAACTATTTTTAGATTATATTTTTTATAAATATATATGAGATAAATTACTCTAAAAACTTATTTTCCAATCTAGGATTAAACTCTTTAGAAATATTTTCCAACATCTTTCTTTTAGTTGCAACACTTCCTCTCCATTGTTTATGGGCTAAGATCCATCCCAATTTAACATATGCCGTTTCAGGTAACATGTCTTGCAAATAAACAACCCCTGTCTCTTTTAATTTTCTTCCAGAACTATAAACATGGGAATCTACCCTGCCATAAATAGTTTGAGGAGTCATATAAACTAAAAGCCCTTTTTCAATAGCTTTCTTTAATTCAGGAACTAAATTAAATTTTCCATTTGTTGAAACATGACCTAAACCCGTTCCCTCAATTACTAATCCCTTAAAATTTTTCCTAAAGTAATCGATTATCTTGCTATTATTTCCTGGATGAGCTTTAAACAAACTAACTTTCTCATCAAACACTGCATCAACAATAACCTTCTCCTTATTTCTTTTATTAAAATCATCCCTAATATTCTCAATCTTACCCTCTTTCCATATTTTAGCAAAAGGTTTACAATTTATTGGTTTAAAGGCATCTCTTCTACTAGTATGCATCTTCCTACATTTATTTCCCTGCAAAGCATAACAATAATCATCATTACTAGTTGCATGTCCAACCAACATAACTTCAGCCATATCACTCAAAGCCATATGAGCACTACATATTAAATTCAATCTACTATCACTACTTCCCCTATCAGAACTTCTTTGACTATAAGTTAATATTACAGGTTTATTCAATTTTCCTAACATAAAACTTAATGCAGCAGCAGTAAAATGCAATGTATCCGTACCATGACTAATAATTACACCTTTCACCTGAGGATCATTCAAAGATTTCCCAACTAATTTAGCTATCCTTATCCAATCGCTAGGCATCATATCCTCACTCTGTTTACTAAAGGGCGCTTTCACATTAATATCTGCCAAATCAAATATCTCTGGATAGACAGAAAAGAATTCTTTGCTATCAATTAAATTCTTAACGCCTCCAGTACTAGGATCTAATTTACTACTAATAGTTCCTCCAGTCAAATAAAAATCAATAATTGGCTTTTTACCACTAAGTTTCATTTCAGAAATTTCTTTCTTAGATTCCCCTTTTTCAACCACTTTAATTTCACTAATATCTTCTTTCCTTAATCCAATATTATATCCATTATCTAACTTCAATAAAAGAACTCCGCGATCATGACTTTCTAAATATTTTCCTTTCTCAATCCTATCATTAATCTTAACTTCTACAAAGTCTCCTGGTTCAGGCTTCCGATAGGGTTTTTTCATAATCTACTAAGAAATAAAAGCTATAAAAATCTACCTCTTCCATTTCAATTTACAAACAAAGAAACCTTCCATCATAAAATTTCTATTTACTTAGGGAATTGGAGGAGGAGGAGGGCCATGGAATTTTATGTTCTTAAGGATTTCTTCGTCTTAACTTAGAGACGAAGAACCCTTCCATATCATTATCATGATGATAAATCCTTCTAGCATCTTTCAAACTTTTATCAAATTTACCTTTTTTCCATTCTTTTATTCCAGTCCTAGTTTTCAAAGGTAATTCGACAGGGATAATCTCAAAATCATATTCATCAATTAAATGTTGCACCACCATTTCATTCTCCTCAGGAGCATAAGTACACGTCGAATAAACAATTTCTCCGTCTTCTGCCAATAAGTCAACCACACTATTCAATATTTTTTTCTGTTTCCTACTTAAACTTTTTAATAATCCTTCAGACCACTCCAATAATGTCCTTGGGCTAGTTCTCAAATTGCCCTCTCCACTACAAGGAGCATCAACTAATATTTTATCAAACTTAATTCTCATTTTTTTCAATTTTTCACATAATTCAATTCCATTATGCCGAGTAATAATGGTATTTGTAACACCACATCTCTCTAAATTAGATGCTAAAATTCTAATTCTTCCCATAGATAAATCATTTGCAATAATATTCCCCTCATTCTCCATCATTGCAGCTGCCTGAGTGGTCTTGCTTCCAGGTGCAGCACACAAATCCAAGATCCTATCGCCTGGTTTGGGATTTAGTGCAATAATTGGCATCATACTAGTAATCTCTTGCACATAATAATATCCCAAAATATGCTCTTTAGTCTTACCAATCTCTCCAGGCAACAATGCACTTCTAATAATCATTATCTCAGGATAATAGGAAAATGGCTGTTCAACCTCCCACCCCATACTATCTAACCTTTTCATCAAATCCTCCGGACTAATTTTAAGAGTATTACACCTAATTGCCTTATTAGGCCGCGTTTTAGCAACCTCAAAAAACTTATTTGCATCTTGCTTATTTCTTAATAATTTAGATATTCTATCTACAAATTTGGCCTTAGGTTCATAATGTCTTGGTTTCATGCATTAATGGAGGCAATAGAGGTTTTAATTGTTTGGATGAGAACATAACAATTAATATGATTTACTAAAGATATGCTTATAAGAGAAGAAAACAAGAAAAAATATGGATAAACTAAGAATTTCTGATAAGGAAAGAGATCAAATTTATAGTGATGTAGAAATTAAAACAGCTCATGGAGATATTTATTTTTCAGACCATATAAGGCCTGTTGCAAGAAACTGTTTTCTTTACGCAGCATATTTAAGAAGAATTGATCCAACTATTGATCCCATAGTTTGTGAATTGGGAGGGTTATTACATGATATTGGATATTCTAGAGATTTTGATTCTGAAGAAAGAGATCATATTATTAAGGGGACTCAAATGGCTCCAGGAATTTTAGAAAATATTGGAATTCAGGAAAATTATGTGGATAAGATTACAGATACAATCCGGACTCATGATGGTAATCTAGATAGAAGTAGATATGGGGAAGCTCCAATTAATAACAAGATTGTTAATGATGTAGATGCGATGCAGTTATTTGACTGGAATCTATCTAGCCTATTCCAATTTTCACTCAGATTGAAACCAGACAGATCCATAAATAAGGTTGCAGAAGAAGTTTTAGAACATGTTAATCAAACAATGCCCTATATATCAATGCCATTTTTTCAAGATCTAGCTAAACCTAAATATGACGCAAGGGTGAAAGAATTGCAAGCATTCATAAAATAAATATATTAAAAGAAATGGATTTAAAAAATAAGATTATAGAAAAATATCTGAAAGAGAAGTATGGGGGAAAGATTTCAAATATAAATATAGAAAAGCTAGGATCTGGAGTTCTTGGAACTGGATATAGTTTAAAATTTAAAATTAACAATAAAGAAAAAACACTGGTTTTAAAATCATTATTTACTGAGAATTTGGGCATGGATCATTATTCCGATAGAGCTAGCTCATTATTAGATGCTCATGATAACTATAATAAAATGGATAATCATGTCAAATCAGAAGATGTGATTGCTCAAAATGAAGATAATTCATTAACCTCTGTGGGCAACGCAAAAGAATTCTATATCTTAATGGAAGAGGCAAAAGGAGATGATTTATTTAAAGATTTTAATAAAATTAAAGAAACAAAACAACTAACAAATGAAACAAAAGAAAAGATATTAACAATATCTAATTTCTTAGTAGAATTACATAAAAACAAACATAAATCAATCCCATTATACAGAAGGAAGATTAGAGATACAATTGGAAGTGGAGGAAGTCTAATAGGACTTTTAGACATGCATCCAGATTCTGCATTTGAACAATTTGAGAAGAAATGGATAAGCATTGTATCAAAATCAATTATATTTTGGAGAAGATCTAGAGATATGCACAATAGATTATGTGAAATTCATGCAGATTATCATCCTGGAAATTTATGGTTTGAAAATCAAAAACTAACAATATTAGACAGATCAAGAGGTCGTTTTGGAGAACCTGCAGATGACATCACAGCATTCATAATAAATCCAATAATGTATTCTTTAATAACTAATGGGAATTTTGAAGGCCCTTTCAAAGAAATATTTGATATATTCTGGAATAATTATTTTAAGAAAACAAATGATAAGGAAATGAGAAAGATTATGGCTCCCTACATAGCATTCAGGGTAGCTGTAGTTACAAATCCTATTTTCTACAATGACGAATCCCTAGGTGGAAAGGAAAAAGCAAAATTTATTAGAACAAAAATGATTAATTTAGCTTTAAATATTCTGAAAGATAATGAATTTAATCCAGGGAAAATTAATTGGTATTTAAAAAACTAAAAATCCCCCAACCCCTTCTGCTTTTCACCATTAATCAAATCATTAACATTAACTTCAAAGACTTCAAAAATATTCTCTGCAGCTGGAAGAATCTGATTTTTCAAATAATACTCAATATCATAATTGCCTTTCTCATCTAATAATTTGGCCCTATCTCTAACTAAGGCTCTTTTTTCATTACTTTCTGCAATATAATATTCAATTAAACTTCCAATTGCAACTTTGATTCCTTGCTCTTGCATTCTCTTAGCAGCTACAACATGAGGTCCAATAGACTTATAATCTTCAACATTCCTCTTCAACTGAGTCTTAATAATCAAACTATCTTTATCAACTTCCCGATTCTTCAATTTTTTAATAATTTTCTTCAGATATACCAATGCCTTTTTTTCATTACCATTATCTAAAATCAACTCTAAAATCTTATTCTGAGTTTCTCTAGCTAAACCGCACCAATCTCTTCTAACTGTCTCAAATCCTTTAATTTTAGTTTTCCCATCCTCTCCTAATAAGGCATATTTTTTCTTTGCACCAAAATCTCCAGTTCTTTTAGTAACCCAAATACCCCTCTTAAAAAATCCTTCTAGATCCAATTCCATTATTCCTGGTAAATGTTTATTAATATCTTTCAACATATCATTAACTTGTTTCTTACTATGTTTTCCCTGTAAAAATGCAATACTATCAGTATCTGAATAAACAATCTTATATCCTTTCTTCTCAATCTCAGCTATTGCTTCTTTAATTTCTTTCCTAGCTAAAGCAGCAGTACTAGCTGCCGCCTCCCTACAATAATATCTCGCTCCAAAATATCCCAAATAACCATAAGCTGCATTTGCCAATAATTTAAATGAATTACTTCTAGCTTTTAACAAATTTGAAGGATTCTTATTATAATCCTTCTTATATTTCTTCCTAGTTTCAATAATATTAGCTAACATTTTAGAGAAAAATCCCTTATCTTTATCAAAATAAACCTTCTCACCAATATCTACCATGGTGGCACCTTTCTCATTTTTATTAAGATAACTTTCCCTAGATAAATTAAAACTAACTATAACTGAACCATACATACTAGTAAAATCAAAAAATACCACATTTTCATACAGGCCAGGAATCGGCTGAAAAACAAAAGCACCTTCATATTTATCTTCAGCCCTCCTTGCACCAATCATATCATTAACAGGCTTCTTCTCAATTATTTCATTATATTTATCCAAATTATGCATGATATAATTCTCAACTAAATTCGACATACTATATCTAGATACATCAAATAAAGGCTCCTCAACAATCTTAGTAAATTCCAACATATCTGGCCAAATTTTTTCAAACAAATCATAGGTTAGCTGACTATCCTTCAAATTATACTTAAAGAACTCATCCCATTTCTTACCTTTAATTTTATCTACAGATATAAATTCCCAATCATCTTTCTTCTCCCCTAATAATTCCTGAGCAACATCGCTTAACCCCATAGTTTCTGACTGCATATATTGCGAATATACAATTCTAATAAATCTAAATAAATCAATATGAACCAAACCATTAATTTTCCCAGTCATAATAGCTCCCCTTCTAAACTTGGGAGGGCTATTATCTAAACCTAAACTAAGCTTCACACGCAATTTATCTGCTCTAGCACGTAAATAAGCCAAATCAAATCCGTCACTAAAATAACCAGTTAACACATCAGGATTATATTCCTTAACATATTCAACAAATTTCTCAATTAATTCCTCTTCATCTTCAACCTTCTCAACAAAATCTAATTTAGAATCTCCTTTAGTAGTAATAACTTTCTTAAAAACTTCAGAATTTCCAATTCTGGAGTTCCCAGAAATCTTTGATTTATGAGGATTTTCTCCAACCAAACTAATCATTAATATCTCTCCACCTCCAATCTCTAACTCTGAAGTTTCTATATCAAATGCTAATACTCTAGGTTTGAATTGTTTCTCTTCAATTTTATCAATTTTATCAACTTTTAAACATAAGTCCACATCAATACTATCAATGCCTCCAAATTCCATAGAATTATTCAAAACCTCTCCAGAGATTTCATACCAATTCAAAGGCTTCAACTTTCTTTCAATTATATATCTAGTAATATAACTAATGTCATACTCCCTTCTCTTAAAAATTTCCTTAAATCCAATCTCATCCGCAATATCATGAGCATCTTTCGCATTTGTTACAAAAATCTTTATAGCCCTATACTCTTTTCCAAGAAAATTTTTATTATGTACTTCAGTCTTTAACACCTTACTTTGACGAACCTTATTACTAACAACAATCTCTCCAATTTTCTTACAAACATTATCTATCTTCTTCTCTGAAACACCTTCATTAACAATGGCCCAAAAATACACATCACAGCTATCTATCAAACAAACACTCTTCCCATTATCATCACGTCCAACTATCTTTGCATAATTTCTGCCCTGATAATCAAAATAATCATAATCAATTGGTATAAAATTTATCTTCATAATAGGAAAAATCAGTAAATATACTATATAAAATTAACAATTAGACCATAAAAACATTTATATAGTACTACTTCGTAGTAATACTATAATAATTACATATGACAGATATAAAACTTAAAGGTATTGGAAGAGAATATAGTATCCCTGAAGGAAATTCAGTTGTAGGAAGAAAATTCAAAGATTCAGTTATGGAAACAAGAATTGACAAATCTGGAGCAAACATTCAAATTAAAGAATTAGGAATGCAAAATATCTCTAGATATCATTGTGATCTAGAGAATGACAGGGGCGTTCTAAGGGTTAAAGATTCAGGTAGCAAAAATGGAACCTATATTAATGATAAAAAACTAGAACCTCATAAATCCTATGAATTAAAAAATTTGGACCTTTTAAGATTGGGAGATTGTACTCTTGAAGTTAGAATTAAACAGGGATTATTTGGATAAAATGTCAGAACCAAGATTTGAATTTGATAAAAATGATTTTAGAAATCAAGAATCTAGTCCTGAATATTATGAAAGGATGAAGGCTGAAGAAATTTATCTTGAAAAAATAAAACCTGAATTTGAAAAGCAAGAAAAATTTTTAGCATTCTACAATCATGCAAGAAAAAATAATATAAGATTTGACAACCTTTTTGAAGATATAGAAATAAAAAGAAATGCTCTTGAAAACATTATGGGTTATAAATCTCTGAAAGGTTCTAGATCTATAAAATCTGCACCAGATCAAAAAATAAGTAATGTATATAGAAAACTCTATCACAATGCTGAAAGATATTTAGATAATTAATTTTATTAACCCTTCAAACATATTTCTTACATGGGACTACAAATTTCAGAAATTATTACAAAAAAGGAACTAGATTTCAAAGATCTTAAAGGAAAAACCCTAGCAGTAGATGCCTTCAATGCAATCTATCAATTTCTAACAACTATTCGGCAACCAGACGGAACTCCATTAAAAGATTCAAAAGACAATGTTACTAGCCATATTTCCGGATTATTCTATAGGAACATGAATTTAATTTTGCAGGGAATTAAATTAATATATGTATTTGATGGTGAAGCTCCAGCACTTAAAGGTAAGACTCATGAAATAAGAAAATTAGCAAAAGATCAGGCAAAAGAAAAATACAAACAAGCAGTAAAAGATGAGGATATAGAATCTATGGGAAAATACTCTCGTTCAGAAGTTTATCTAGACGAACAAAAAATAAACGAAAGTAAGGAACTCTTAGAAGCTATGGGCATAGCAATTGTCCAAGCTCCCGGAGAAGGTGAAGCTCAGGCATCCCTATTAGCACAAAACTCAGATATCTATGCAGTAGCTTCTCAAGATTATGATTGTCTTATGTTTAAGGCACCTAAATTAATACAAAACCTAAGTTTATCAAGAAAAAGAAAAACAGCAACAGGATATGTTGATATCCAACCACAATTAATAGAATTACAAGCTGTCTTAAAAGAACTAGAAATAAATCAAGAACAATTAATCTGCATAGGAATAATCTGTGGAACAGACTACAATCCAAAAGGCATCAAAGGACTAGGTCCAAAAAAATCCCTAAAGATTGTGAAAGAATATAAAACAAAAGAGAAAATATTTCAAGCTTTAACAGAAGATGAAAAGTTCGAAAAATACGAAATAGATTTTGACTATCTTCCCATCTATGAAGAAATCATTAATCCCAATATAACTAAGGACGTCAAAATAGAATTTCCAACAATCAACGAAGATAAAATCAAAGAGATTTTATTAAAATACGAATTCTCAGAAAAAAGGATTGACAGTCAATTAGATAAATTAGAAGATCTAAAAAAAGAAAAAGCGCAGACTACTTTGTTTTAATAAGATATATAAACATGAAAATTCTTTTATTAAAATGAAAAGAGTGTTATCATTATTCCTAATATTATTCTTACTAATTAGCATTAGCCTAACAATAGCCCAAGAAAATGATCTTGCAAATCAAGAAACTAAAGATATAATTGAACAAGGGATACAAAACGATATATTAATTCCCGGATTTCTAACACCTTTAGCAAAAACATTATTCAAATTAGATAGTCCAATATATCTAAGTCAATTCATCATTCTTTCTTGTCTATTTCTATTAATACTTTTATTTCTATATAATATAATTAGAATATCAGACTTTCCAGGGGGGAAACTAGTATCATTTACAGTAATCTTAATAATAACCTTAATAGGTTCTTCCGCAGGAGGATTAACATTAATTGGAAATATTTATCTATCTGCACTATATAAAATACAATTATTTGAAAAATGGCCTGTATTTGGAATAGCATTTAGCTTAATATTATTTCTCTTCTTACTTTGGGCAATAAGCTTACTTTCTAGATTCTCAAAAAAACAACAACAAGAAGAAGAGGCATTTAAAGAAGGAGTAGAGATGAATAAAACATTAACAATAATAAAAAGAATGGCAAAAATGGCAGGATAATATCATTCTTACAAATTTATTTTAATTATAACCAATCTTCAGGTTAACTACCCAGATCCGCATCCAACCCCTCTTGTACTTGCTCTAATTGCTTTGCAATAGGATTCTCCTCAGCTTCCTTATCCTTTCTTTTTTTCTTTAACTGATTAAAATATTTTCCGACAATCTTTTCAACATAATAAATATATACAAAAATAAAAAAGATAATAATCCCTAAGATTAATCTAATCCATCCATTTTCCGGAGCAAATAACAATCTATCAGTTAGGTTAACTATTACTCTAAAAAATTGGGCTTGAGCCAATATAATAACTACCAATAAAGAAACTATCCAACTACTAATCTTATTAAAAAAATCAATAGAATCTATTATATCTGGTAATCCTAATAGGACACAAAACCATAATGCAATGATAAAAAACATAGTTAAAGAAAGTTCATAAGGAACACCAAATAAAATTCTAAAAATAAGATCATTCTCAGCAAAAACAGCATTAACAGCAGCAATATTCTCATTGCCCAACAATTGATCTTTCCATTGACTAATTAAATATCCATTATCTGAATCATTCCTTTCCTGTCTAATTCTATCCAAAACATCTTCTATATTCTCAGAAGGATTATCTCCCTCTGCTAAATCAACAATTATATCTCCTCCAGGAATTCCTTCAATAGGATTAGAATCTTGAGCACTAATAAAAGTAAGTCCTATAAAGAATAGAATAAAAACCAATACAAATAATCTCTTTTTCATAGAATAAATAGGTAGAAAGGGTTTTTAAGATTTATGAATATTATTTAGTGTAAGCCTTACCAGCTTTCTCTTTATACTCATTCTTAAGATCTTCTATCTCTTTATTCAACGAATCCTTAATTGCAGGAGATCTACTCCTAGCTTCTAGAGGGATTATTTCTTGTAACCTAGCTTCAATCTCAGCCAACCTAATCGTATATTCTATACCTACAGTCTTCTGTAATGCAACCTTTGCAGTTTCCTTAAAGACCCATTTCCTAATAATAGTTTCTCCAAGTATCATCATTAAGGCAGCGACCGCAAAGATTACATAAATCCA
>Ga0187833_10003642_pt1 | contig 15499 bp, 13 predicted proteins | sample ETNtaG_37_FD_167968 | JGI IMG/M metagenome (GOLD analysis project Ga0187833, IMG submission 167968) | Marine microbial and viral communities from oxygen minimum zone, Eastern Pacific Ocean - ETNP2014_SV_400_PacBio MetaG (Illumina Assembly) | ecosystem: Environmental > Aquatic > Marine > Hypoxic...
CTTCTTTCAAAAAAGAATATCCAGATTACATTTTGGAAAGTGAGTTACATGGGAAAAATAGGTTATTTTTTTCTATTCCAATAGATTCAATTGAAAGGGTATATTTTCCTAAGAGGGGACTTTCAGAATTAATGACCATGCCAGAAGGTTCTCTAGATGACCATTTAAAATTAGTTTACAACTTCGTAAATTTTATTTTAAAAAGCGGAGTTAAAATAAAAGAACTAGGAGTTACATATTCTACATTGATGGGACATTATATGTCAAATATTTCTGATATAAACATAGTAGTTTATGGAAAAAATAATTATTGGAAAATCATGAAGTATTTGGAAGATGCTAAACACCCTTTATTAAGGTGGAAAAATAATGAAGATTGGATTAAATTTTATAAAGGAAGAAATAGATTTTCAATATTTGATAAAAAAGAATTTTTGCATATTATGTCAAGAAAAAAATCAGAAGGCTATTTTGGAGATACTTTATTTTTACTATTTGGTGTAGAAAAAGAAGAGGAAGCTTGGTTTAAATGGGGAGAAGAAAAATATGAGCCTTTGGGTCTGGTTACAGTAGAAGGAATTGTTACTGATAACTTCAGTTCAGTTGTTAGGCCAGGATTTTATGAAATAAAAAATTCAAAGATAATAAATAAAAAAATAGATGCAGATGTAAAAAAGATAGTATTTTATTCAAGAGATTATTGTACAATTGCTTATCCTGATGAAAGAATAAAAGCATGCGGTATTTTAGAAAAAGTCAATGTTAAATCTGGAGAGGATTATTATAGGGTTGTTGTAGGTTATTTTGATTCTTATATTGATGAAAGACGAGAAAAAGAGTTCATAAAAGTTGTATAAAATGGAAAAAATAGATGATTTGATTACTGAAGATATTTCATTGCAAAATGAATGCAATCTTTGTGAGGAGTCTAAATTGAATGTGAGGAGTAATTCTGATTATGGTTCAATCATAGTTTGTAAGGTTGGAAACTCAGATAAAGATGGGTGGTTCGCAACACTATCTCCAAAAACTGGAAGTGGAGATAATGATTTTACTATACAATTAATGCCCTTAGGGCATTTAACTCATTTTTGTCAAGTTAATAACTATCCGAAACTAGCTAAAAATTATGGGATTATTTTTTCAAAAGTAAGTGAAGCAATGTCAAGAATTTTAGCAGAAGAGAATGCTGAGTTTAGTGTTTCATCTACTGTTAAAACAGATTCTGTTTCTATTGCAACCTATGGGAAATGCACTAATTGGAAAGAAAAAAAAGAGCATTTACATATCAAAATATTCCCATTTAGAGGAGATATAGGCCAACCATATACTGTTGATAGCTCTTTTGGCAGGAAGGAAATTATAGATGAAGGAAGCAAAAATGAATTTGTAAAAATGAATCCAGTAAGGAAAGTGATGATAAAAAAAGAAAGATTTGAATTTTTATCCAAAAAATTAATTTCTTTATTAAAATGAAAAATATAGATCTGCATATGCACACTTCATCTTCTGATGGTGAATGCACTCCTCAAGAACTTATTGATAAAAGTATTAAATCTAATCTTAGTGCAATTGCAATAACTGACCATGATACTATTTCATCTCTTAAAGTGGCAATAGATTATGCAAAAGACAAACCGATAGAAGTTATCCCTGGGATAGAGATTAGTTGCTATGAAGAAGAAAGAGGCTATGACGAAGTGCATATATTAGGATTATTTATAGATTATAATAATAAAGAATTAATAGAATTTACAGAAAAAATAAAGGAAGATAGGATTAACCAAAAAAAAAGAATAATTAAAAATCTTCAGGGTTTGGGCTTTGAAATCGAGTTTAAAGATATAGAAGGAATTATGGGATTTTCTGCTGGAAGGCCACATATAGCTAAAACGTTAATTAAAAAATATCCAGAAAAATTTGATTCTATAAAAGAAGTTTTTGATAAGTATATCTCAATTGGAAAACCAGCATATTCTGATAGGGAATTTAAAGTTAGAATTAAAGATGCTATTGATATTATTAAAAAAGCAAAAGGTATAGCTTTTTTGGCACACCCTGGTTATTATAATGAAAAAGACTCTTTAGAGCTGATAGATATTTTTGTGAGCCAAGGAGGACTGGGTATAGAAACAATTTATCCATATGATATTGTGTTTCCAAATAATTATGATAAGAAAAAAACAGAAAATAAAATTTCTTTTTTAATAGAAGTTGCAAAAAACAAAGACTTAATGGAATGCGGAGGTTCTGATTTTCATGGAAAGATGAGATATCCTCATATAGGAAAAATAAAAGTCGATTATAGTATATTAGAGAAAATCAAAAAAATTCTGGAATGAATTATATTTAATGCCTTTATTTAGCTATCCTATCATAAATGCCTTTTATTTCATTTAGGGTTATTATTTTTAAAATAAATAAAAATATTATATAAATCAAAAAAGCAAAAAATAAGCTTAGAAATACTTCTATCCATATATTTAGATTTATAATGTTTTTTATAAAAAAAATTACCGAAATAAAAATAACTCCATTAAATATTATTTTAATCCAGATTACTATTGGGAGTTTTATTTTTAATATTTTTTTTATTTTGTTAAATCCCATGACCATCATAATTATGTATCCCAAAAGGGTTGTAAGCGCAGCTCCAATGATGCCTATTTTCGGAATCAATATTATATTTAATATTAGATTAAAAATAGCAGCTGTATAGACAATTTTAGTATTTATTTCTGGCTTTCCCATTCCAAAAAAAAAGTGAAGGTTGGTGCTGCTCATTGTTGCAAAAATCATTCCAAAACTCAAAATTTTTAGAGCATTTTGCGCTTCTAAATATTCTACACCAAATAAGTATTTTATAAGTATATCAGAAAAGGATATGAGTATTAATGTAGGGGGTAAAATAATTATGAGTGAATACTTATATAATGCCAAAATACCTTCTTTTAATATAGCCAATTTATTTTTTATCCATAATTCGGAAGTCAAGGGCAACAAAACCCCCTCAAGTGCTTTTGGAAAGTAGGTTAATATATTAGCAGTAGGCAATGCAACACTGTAGAGTCCCACACTCGTAAGACCTGAAAAATATGTTAACATCATAATATCCGTATAGCCTAAAACCATCCCTGCAACACTTACTATCATTGTAAGTAAGCTATATTTTGAAATTCTCTTAAATTCTTGTTTGTCAAAAATAAGTTTTGCAAATTTAAATTTTTTAAATACATATTTAATAAAAATAAAATAAAAAACAATTATTAACAGTATTGGAACTATAATATATGCATAAACTGGGCTTAAAATATGCAAATTGAGTTTAAACCCAATATGTATAAAAATTAAAATTAAGACCATTCTAACAAAATCAAGACTAGCATATAGTCCCATTTTTTGGAATCCCTGAAAAATAAATTTTAAATTCATTGCAAAATTATCTATAAAAAAAGCAATGGCCATTAATTTTAACAATATTATAGAAGAGGGGTCATGAAAAAAATTCAAAGCCAAGTATTTTGAGAAAAAATAAATTCCTAAAATTACTATCGTATTTGTTATTAATTGTACTAAAGATAAGTAAACTATTGAGCTTTTGATTAAGTCAATATTATTTTTATGTAAAAATTCTGGCAAAAATTTTCCAAGAGACCTATCGAAGCCAAGGCTTTTAAAAATACCCAATAAACCCAAAAAAGAGAAAACCGAATAAAACAGGCCATAATCATAAACTGTTAGATTTCTTGCTAAGGCAAATCTAACAAAATAACCTATTATTGCAGCTAATAAGGTTAAAGTTAATACAATGAAAGTTCCACTAAATGCCCTTTTTGTGTAATTTTCCATTTCTTATGATATAATAACAAGGTTTTTAAATATTCTCATATTTTTAAGATATTAAAATGATACATAAAACTGTAGAAATAAGTGATAAAGCTTCAATAGGATTAGGAGTAAAAATATGGCACTATTCTCAAATCAGAGAAGATGCTAAAATAGGCAATAACTGCATTTTAGGAAAAAATGTCTATATAGATAGAGGAGTTATTATTGGGGATAATTGCAAGATACAAAATAATTCTTCAATTTATCATGGTTCTAAGTTATCAGATGGGGTGTTTATTGGACCTAATGTTTGCATAACAAATGATAAAAATCCACGTGCTATTAATCCAGATGAAAAATTAAAAATGGATGAAGATTGGGGTAGTGGGAAGATTGTTATAGGGAAAGGTGCATCAATAGGCGCAGGGTCAATCGTTCTTACAGATGTGCAAATAGGTAAATTTGCAATGATAGGAGCAGGGTCTGTAGTGACAAAGGACGTTTTAGATCATACTCTCGTCTATGGCAATCCTGCAAAATTAAAAGGATATGTGTGCAAATGTGGATTTAAAGCAAAAGAACTAGGAAAATCAGATATTAGAATTTCTTTAGAATGCACTAAATGCAAGCAAAAAATAGATGTCGATATCCAATAAAAATGCAGCCATAATGGTTTCAAGAGTATATGATGAAATGAATATAGGATAACACCTATTTTTATCTTTGGTTGAGGTTTTAATGATTGGAATTTTTGTAGAATCTAAAAAATTATACCCTAGTTATATTTTCAAAACTTTTTTTGATATTCTTGGATATCCTTATAAGGTTATAAACAATATAAGTTTTAAATCTAATTATGACCTTTTATTTTATTATGGCAATAATCCTCAAAAAATTAATTTCCGAGGTAAGGTTATTAATATTCCAGAAGGTAATACAAAAAAAACAAATGAAATATATGATAAAAAAAATAATTCTTTTAAATTCGATATAATAAAAGAATCTTTAGAGATTTTATCCAGGAAAGAAGAGTATAATGGAAAAAAAGATCATCATGATAGATTTATAGCAGAAAACTCTAGTATCTATAGTGAAATGGCAAAGCCTAGATTAAATAAATATTTAAGGGTTTTTGAAGAAATAATAGAGAAACACTATAAAAAACAAGAACAACCTTTAATAAAAAAAGTAATCTGGCCAGGCAATAAGCCATTTGCTGTATGCCTCAGTCATGATGTTGACGCGCCTTATAAGTATAACTTTATTGGATCCTTAATCATAATAAAAAAATCATTAAACTTGTTATTAGAATTAAAATTTTTTAAATTCGTAAACGAATTTGGCAAAGCTTTTTTTTGTTTTTTCAAAAAAGATGATCCTTATTGGCAGTTTAATAATATAATTAATCTTGAGAAAAGGTATGGCTTTAAGTCAACTTTCTTCTTTTCTATAAACAAAAAACATAAACTTGACCCGAATTATTCTCTTTCAGATTCTAAGATAATAAAGGTAATAAAAGCAATACATAATTCAGGTTGGGAGATAGGTTTGCATCTGAGTTATAATTCATATGAAAATAAACAACACATGCTTGAAGAAAAAAAATTGCTTGAAAAAATAATAAAAAATAAAATAGTGGGAACAAGGACTCATTTTTTGAGATTTAATACTCCAAACACATGGAACTCAGAAAATTATATATTTCAATATGACACTTCTTTAGGATATCCTGATTGTATCGGATACAGGAATGGGCTTTGTTATCCTTATAAGCCTTTTGATATAGTAAAGGACAAGGAACTCAATATTGTAGAAATTCCTCTTAATGTAATGGATGGAGCATTATCTGGAAAGAGTAAAACTTTACCTAAGAATTGTTGGAAAAACCTTTTAAATTTCTATAAATCTGTTAAAAAAATGAACGGAACTTTGACTTTAGATTGGCATCAAAGGTATTTTTTTGAAAACGATTTTCCAGGATTTAAGGAGATTTACAAAAAAAGCCTGGATTTTTTCAAGAAGGAAAATGCATTTGTTGGTAGCTGTAAGCAAATGAATGATTGGTGGGATGAGCGAAATGAGGTAAGCTTTATAAAAACAGAAAAAGAACATAGAACAACAACATGGACTCTAACCTCAAAATATAAAATAAATAATTTGTGCTTTTCAATAAGTGCTGTTGATAAAAGATGTAAACTTTATACTTCAAAAAATGCTAGTTTTAAAATGATTAAAAGAAAAAGTAATATTTTACTGAAATTTAAACAATTTCCTTCAAAAAAGAACGTGATAATAAAGTTAACATATTAAAATGAAAACCGAGAATTTAGAAATAAGGGAATTAGGAGAAAATGACCTGAAAGCATGGGATGATTTTGTTGAAAGGTCTCCTCAAGGAAGTATTTTTTCTAGTAGTTCTTGGTTTAAGGTATTAAATGAAGCTCATGATGGGACATCAGAAATATTAGTGGTTTTTAAGAATGGCAGGATTGTTGGAGGAATACTTATTTTTGTAAGAAAAAAAAGCATATTTAAGGTAGTTGGTTTACCTCCCCTAACACCATTTACATCTGTTTTATTTGATGAATCTAACTTAAAGAAACTACCCAAAATAGAGTCCCAACAAAAAATTATAATTAAGGCAATTTCGGATTATTTGATTAAAAAATATGGTTTCATATCTATATCGTTACAGCCTAATGTAGGAGATATTAGGCAATTTTTATGGTGCGGTTGGAACGCGATTGTTAATTATACTTATGAATCCGAAATTCGTAATTTGAAAGAATTATGGAATAACTTAGGAAAAGATGCTAGGACTACCATTAATAAGGGTAAACATAATGGCTTAACAATATCCAATGGAGATATATCTGATTTTTATGGACTTTATGTAAAAACTTTTTCAAGACAAAACTTAGGAACACCAATAAAAGAGGATTTTATAAAAAAGTTATATTGTATTTTATCTAAGAATAATAAATGCAAACTTTATTTCTCTAAAACCAAAGAAGGGAAAAATGCTGCATCAGCTCTTGTGGTATGGGATAATAAAAAAGCATATTACTTACTTGCAGCATCTGACCCGGAAATAAAAGAGGGTGCTCCCTCTTTTTTGTTATGGAAGATAATAGAAGACATTTCAAAAAGTTTTGAAAAATTGGATTTAGTAGGAGCAAATACTCCTCATATAGTTAAATTTAAAAACGAGTTTGCTACTAAACTTGTACCTTACTATGGAGTTGAAAAGTACAACTCTTTAATTTTGAGATATCTTGTAAAAGTTTATAAGATTATAAGGTAAATTTAAATGCTATTACTAAATATTATTATTAAAATAAACAAAATACAATAAAATGATGCCAATTGCAAAACCCTTTATTGGACAAGAAGAGATAGATGCAGTAGCTAAAGTAATGAAATCAGGAATTATAGCTCAAGGTTCTAAAGTAAGGGAGCTTGAAGAAAAATTTGCAAAATTATGCGGGACAAAATATGCAATTGCTGTTAATAGTGGAACAGCAGCACTACATACATCATTACATGCATCTGGAATAAAAGAAGGAGATGAAGTTATTACAACCCCTTTCACATTTATATCAACTGCAAATTCTATTTTAATGCAAGGAGCAAAACCAATTTTTGTTGATATAGATGAAAATACTTTTAATATAGACCCTGCAAAAATTGCTGAGAAAATCACAGGAAAAACAAAGGCAATAATAGCTGTGGATTTGTATGGACAGCTTTGTGATTATGATAAAATATCCAAAATAGTTGAGGATAATAATCTTGCTATAGTGGAAGATTCTTGCCAAGCAGTAAGTTCAGAATATAAAGGAAAAAAGGCAGGAAGCTTTGGAGATTTAGGGTGTTTTTCTTTTTATGCTACTAAGAATATAACTTGTGCAGAAGGCGGAATGATAGTTACAAATAATGAGGATTATTATAATAATGCAAAGCTGTTTAGGCAGCATGGAAGGTCCAAGATGACAAATTACGAATATGTTGGATTAGGCTATAATTATAGGACAACAGACCTAAATGCAGTTATACTTTTAGAACAGCTAAAAAAATTAGATGAAATAACTAATAAAAGAATACAAAACTCAAAGAATCTTTCTAAGGGACTAAGTAAAATAAAAGGAATAAAAATTCCAATAATAAAAAAAGGACATAAGCATGTTTTTCATCAATACACTATTAAGATAGAAGATGATTTTAAATTAAACAGGGAAGAGCTGATAGAACATTTGAGCGGAAATGGGATTAATTCTGCGATATATTACCCTCAGCCATTACACTTATGCAAACATTTTAGAGATTTAGGATATAAAGAAGGAGATTTTCCTGTTGCAGAAAAGATAAGTAAACAAGTGCTTTCTTTGCCAGTACATCCTTCAATTACAAAAGAAGACACAGATGCGATTATTAAGGCATTTCGGGAGATATAAAATGAGTAAATTAAGAGTTGCAGTTATTGGGGCTGGCGCAATGGGAGCAAGTCATGTTAGGGTTTATTCTAAAATGGAAGATATAGATTTAATTGCTGTTTGTGATAATAATAAAGAAACTTCCAGTAAGGTTGCAGATAAGTATAAAATAAAATCTTATACTAGTTATGAAGAAATGTTTGAAAATGAAAGTTTAGATGCAATTTCTATTTCTGTTCCTACTAAATTCCATAAAGAAGTTACTTTATGCGCGATTAAAAATAAAATTAATGTTCTAGTAGAAAAACCAATAGCAGATAGTGTTGAAGATGCGCAAGAAATGATTGATGAAGCAAAAAAGAGTAATGTAAAATTAATGGTAGGGCATATAGAGAGATTTAATCCGGTTATTGTAGAGTTAAAGAAAAGGATAGAAAACAATGAATTAGGAAAGATTTACAAATTACATTGCGATAGGCTAAGCCCTTTTCCTAAACGGGTAGTGGATGTAGGTGTAATCATAGACTTAGCAATCCACGAAATTGATATTTTAAAGTATTTAGTGGGGTCAGAAGCTAAAAGAGTATATGCAGAAACTGCTCAAAGGATACATTCAGGCCATGAAGACTTGTTAATAGGCACAATGAGATTTGAAAATGGAGTTTTAGGAGTTATAAATACCAATTGGCTAACTCCAAAAAAAGTTAGAGAAATAAGGGTAACAGGAGAAAAAGGGATGTTTGTTGCGAATTATTTAACTCAGGAATTATGCTTATATGAAAACGAATTTGTTAAAAACTTAGATTATAGTGAAGGATTTATGAATGTGATTGAAGGAAAAAAAGTAGAAATAAAAATTGAAAAAAAAGAGCCATTGAAGGTAGAACTGGAGACATTTATTAAAACTATAGTTAATAATGATAAGTCTCCAGTAACTGGAGAAGATGGGCTTGATGCATTAAATATAGCTCAAAAATTTTTAGAATCTTCAAAAAATAATAAAGTCATTTTACCATGAAAATATCAGTTATAGGATTAGGAAAAGCAGGATTACCTTTAGCAGCAGTTATAGCTGATGCTGGAATAGAGGTTCTTGGAGTCGATATCGATAATAAAAGGGTAGAAAAGGTAAATGAAGGAGTAAATCCGATTGAAGAAGAGCAAGGTTTACAAGAACTTCTATTAAAGTATGGTGGAAAGTCTCTTGTTGCAACAACTGATTCTGTTAAAGCAGCTAAAGAATGCGAAGTACATATAGTCATTGTTCCTCTTTTTATAGATAAAGATAAAAAACAGGATTTTTCAATATTAAAAAGCGCATTTGAGAACTTATCAAAAGGGCTGAAAAAAGGAGATGTAGTTGTTTTAGAAACTACAGTTCCTATAGGCACAACAGAAAATCTGATTAAAGATATTCTTGAGAAAGGTTCTGGATTAAAGGCAGGTAAAGATTTTTATCTTGCTTATAGTCCAGAAAGGATTATGACGGGTTATTCAATTTCAAGATATAAGGAGTTCCCTAAGATTGTTGGAGGAGTAAATAAAGAAAGCACAGATAAAGCATTTGAAATATATAAAAAATTTTCAAAACCTATTAAGGTAAGCAGCGCAAGAACAGCAGAACTAGCAAAAGTTTCAGAAGGAGTTTATAGAGACGTTAATATAGCATTAGCAAATGAGTTGTTTAAGGTCTGTAAGAATTATAATATAGATTTTTGGGAGATGAAAGAAGCAGCTAAGCATCAATATTGTGATATTCTTGAGCCAGGTAATGTAGGGGGGCATTGTATTCCGGTTTATCCTTGGTTTTTAATTAATGAATTAGATGTTCCCTTGATTAAGGTTGCCAGAGAATTAAATGATAGTATGATAGACTATTATGTTAATGAAGTGAGAAAGATAGGAGGAAAAAAAGTAGGTGTTATAGGGCTAAGTTATAGAGAAGGAGCAAAAGAAAAAGCTTATTCAAGGTCAGTAGATATTATTGAGTTGCTTAAGAAGAAAGGCTATGATGTTTATGGATTAGACCCATTATATTCCAAGGAAGAAACAGAGAAAGAATTTAATGTCAAATATTTAGATGATGCAAATAAAATGGATGTTATAGTTTTAATGAATAAATATTCTGAATATAAAGAGTCATTAAAAAAAATAAAAGATAAAGTTGTAGACATAAAAAATATTTTAAAATAAAATGAAAATCGTTTCTATTATTGGAGCCAGGCCCCAATTTATCAAGGAAGCCCCCTTGTTGAATGAGTTGAAAAAAAAGCATAAAGTTCTGATAATACATACAGGACAGCATTATGATAATGAAATGTCTAATGTTTTTTTTAAAGAGTTAAATATACCAAAACCCCATTATAATCTCGGAATAGGCTCTGGATTGCATGGAAAGCAAACAGGAGAGATGCTTGCAAGCATAGAGAAAGTTTTGATAAAAGAAAAACCAGAGTTAGTTATTGTTTTTGGTGATACTAACACCACTTTAGCAGGCGCAATAGCAGCTTCAAAGCTTAACATTAAAATTGCGCATATAGAATCTGGAATGAGAAGTTTTGATAGAACCATGCCAGAAGAGACTAATAGAGTTTTAACAGACCATATTTCTAATATTTTACTATGTTCTACAAAAGAATCAATAGCTAATCTTAAGATTGAGGGAGTAAAAAATTTACATCTCGTAGGGGATGTTATGATAGATTCTATTAAATCAAATATCAAATCTATTGAGGACAAATCAAATATTATGAAAAGATTAGGCCTAAAAAGGAAAGATTATATTCTTGCTACAGTGCATAGGGCTAGTAATACTGATAATAAGAATAATTTGCAAAATATAGTTGATGCATTTATTGAATCAAAAGAGAAAATTATTTTTCCAGTCCACCCTCGTACTTACAAATATCTTAAACTTTATGGATTAGATAAAAAACTTAAGAAATCAAATATAGTGTTAATAAAGCCTATTGGATATTTTGATATGCTTGTTTTAGAAAAAAATGCAAAAAAAATAACCACTGATTCTGGAGGAGTGCAAAAAGAAGCTTATTTCTTTAAAGTTCCATGCATAACGTTAAGAAATTCAACAGAGTGGGTAGAAACAGTAAAAGATAAATGGAATATACTTACAGGGGCAAATAAGTCAAAAATAATTAAGGCAATAATAAATTTTAGTCCTAAAGGTAAGCAGCATGAAGATTATGGAAAAGGAAACGCGAGCAAAAATATTGTTAATGTAATTAATAAAATTAATTCTTAGTTAGATCAAGAAAACGCTTTGCAATTGTATCATAACTATAATTCTTTTTTATAACTTCAACAGAATTTTTTGCCATCTTTAATCTTAGATTTTTATTAGAGATTAATTTTTTTAATGATTCTTTTAATTTTTCTTTGTTATGTTGAGGAAATTTAAGTCCATTATTATAGCTAACTAAGTGGCTTAATTGCAGGTCAACCATTATTATTGGAAGTTTACATGCCATTGCTTCCATAATACTTACAGAGTTATTTCCAGGCCACACTCCAATATCCGAAGCAGAAAAATAATCTTTTACATCATCTTTTTTTACAAATCCAGAAAATAAAACATTGTTTTGGATTTTAAGTTTTTTTGTCAACAACTTGAGATATTTCATATAACTTTCTTCTCCACCACCAACTATTAATAGTTTAACATTCTCTTTTTTTATTTCAGATAATGCCTCTATTAAAATTTCTATGCCTTTTCTTCTCACTATTGTTCCGGAAAATACTAAAACAACATCAGAATCTTTTATTTTAAATTTTTTTCTTATTGATTTTCTCGAATTACTATTAAATTTAAAAGAATTAGTATCAACTCCTAAGGGAATTAAAGAAATATCTTTCTCTTTAATTTTATGGGTTTTTGTTAAAAAATCTTTTGTTTCCTGAGTTACTGGTACAATTTTATCTGCTCTTTTAAGGCTATAATTGACTAAGTGTTTTCTGAAAAGATTATAGTCAAGATATCTTAAAAGTTTTTTCCACCAAACATGGTTTGGTATTTTATGGTAAAAATCATGCTGGTCAACAATAAATTTGTACTTAAATTTATTTTTATAATGTGCTGCTATAGCAGGGAGACCTTGTCTGCTTTCATGAGCAAAAACAACATCTGGCTTTATTTTTTCCAATGTTTTTTTAAATCCTATTAAAAGCAAAAAATCAGAATACTCTAGTAAATGTTTTAATCTATACACTTTTATTCCATCTACAATGCTAAATCCAGACTTTCTTTTTCTTGAAGTGTTCTTAACTCCTGCTTCTTTAAGCATAGTTTCAATATTGGGGAAAGGGTAGAACATATCTGAAGTTATTACATAAACATCATGTCCCATTTTTTTGTGTTGCTTTGCGAGATAATATTCTTGGTATCCTAATTCAGGAACAAAATATCCCACAATATGCACAATTTTCATAATTAAGAAAGATTTTAACAAGGTTATAAATTTTACTGAATTAATTTGAATTATCTACTTTTGAGAATATTATGGTTTTTTAAGTGGCTTAAAGACTTAATTTGACTTATTTGAAAAACTCATTTTTTTACATAAATTTAAAAAGAGGGGGTTTTTTACTAAAAAAATGAAAATCTTAGTTACAGGAGGAAATGGATTTATAGGTCATACTTTAGTTCGAGATTTGTTAGATAAGGGGCATGATGTTAGGGTAATAGACACATCTCCTATTCAATTTAAACATGAAAATCTTACTTTTATTAAGAAATCTGTTGAAGATGATTTAAGGTTTGATATGTCTAACTGTGATGCGGTATATCATTTAGCAGCATTGCTTGGTGTTGAAACTTCTGATAAAAATCCATTAAGGACATTAAAAGTTAATATAGATGGAACTGTAAATGTATTCAAATGTGCAGTAGACACTGGTGTAAAGAAAGTAGTATATTCATCATCTTCTGAAGTTTATGGAGAAGCGCAAGAAATTCCCCTTAAAGAAGAAAGCCCAAAAGCACCAGTTTCAGTATATGGTGTAAGTAAATTAGCAGCAGAGATGTATGCACAAGCATATGTAAAAGAGCATGGAATAGATATTAATCCGGTTAGGTTCTTTAATGTATATGGCCCAGGACAAGGCTTTGATTGGGTAGTGCCAATATTTATTCAAAAAGCACTCAAGAATGAAAGTCCAATACTTTTTGGTGATGGTAGTCAAATTAGATGCTTTACTTTTATTAAAGATATTGTTGATGGAATGCAAATAGTAATGGAAAAAGGCAAGGCTGGAGAAGCATATAATATTGCTAATGACCAACCAACAAGCATGAAAGAATTAGCAGAGATTATTATTAAAATTTCTGGTAAGGAAATTAAACCAAAAATAATAGACTTCGGAGAAGAAACGCGATTAAGGGAAAGAGAAATAATGAAAAGAATACCTAGTATAGAGAAACTTAAATCTCTTGGTTGGAAACCTCTAATAAAGACTGAAGATGGCCTTAAAGAGACTTATGGCTGGTTTAAAGAACATTTAGGAAACGAAGAGCTTTTTTATGTATAACTTCTCTGATTTTTTAAACTTGACGATATCAAAATCTTCCAATTCCACGATATAATATCCCTAAAGCCTTAACTTTATCCTTGTCCAAACAATTTTTTCCATCTATCACAATAGATATTTTATTTTTCTTTAGTCTTTCTAAGTCAATGCTTTTAAATTCTTTATGGTCAGTTACAAGAATTATATAATCGCTTTTTTGCAATAACTCATCTAAATTATCAACATTAGACTTATTTTTAACTAATGGATCGAATATCGAAATGTCTGCTTTTTTCTCCTTTAGGATATTTATAATAGCTAGTGCAGGACTTTCTCTTATATCATCTACATTTGCTTTGTAAGCTAAACCCATTACACCTACTTTTGCACCATTTATTGATTTACTTTGCTTTTTTAATTGGCTTTCTAATAGTTCTACAGTATAATTTGGCATATGAGTATTTATTTCTCTTCCTAAACTTAAGAATTTATGATTGAACCCAATTTGTTTTGCTTTTTCTATTAGGTAATATGGATCCACAGGAATACAATGACCTCCTACACCTGCTCCAGGATAATGAGGCATAAAAGCAAATGGCTTTGTTGATGCACCTCTGATAACTTCTAAAATATCTATTCCTGCTTTGTCAAAACTCATAGCCATTTCATTAACAAAGGCTATGTTAATATCCCTAAATGTATTTTCCATAATTTTTGTAGCTTCTGCTGCTTTAACAGAACTTAATTCTGTTATTTCTGAGCTAATAATGCCTCTATAAAATTTAGCAGCCTTTTTAGTAGATTTTTTATCTATACCTGCAACAACTCTAGGTAAGTTATCAATAGTCCATTTTTTATTTCCTGGGTCAATTCTTTCAGGACAATGCGCTAAAAAGAAATCAGTACTAGATTTTTTTAATATTGGCAGGATAACTTCTTCTGTGGTTCCAGGAAATATTGTAGATTCTATAACTATCAGGGTTCCTTTTTGAAGAGTTTTTGAAATAGATTCACACGCACTTTTTAGTGGATTAAGATTAGGAAGGCGTTTATCATCTACTGGAGTAGGAACGCATACAATAACTATTTGAGATTTTTTTATAGCATCATCAAAATTTGTTTTAGCGCTAATTTTTCCTTTTAGATTGTTAACTTTTTTCTTAAGTTCTGGGTCATCTATAGGACTAATGCCCTGTCCAATTAAAGAAATTTTTTCTTTATCTATATCTATGCCATGCACTTCTAATCCTTTTTCAGCGCATAAACAAGCTAAAGGCAATCCAATATATCCTAGTCCAACTATGGTAACTGTTTGCATTTAAACGAAGACTCTAATTTTGTTTATAAATATTTCCAAACTTAGCTTAGGATACATTAAAACCTCAAAAGCTTTAAATATACAATCAAGGTACTTTAACTAATGAAAATTTTAATAACTGGGGGAAATGGAGCATTAGGAACATCATTAAAGAAGTTCTTCCCAGATGCATTTTGTCCAACAAGTAAAGAAATGGATGTTAGGGATTCAGATGCAATAGAGAAAGGAATTCTCGAATATAGGCCAAATGCATTGATTCATACAGCAGCAATTACCAGTATCAGGGATTGTGAAGAAAATAAAGAAAAAGCCCAGAAAGTTAATGTAGAAGGAACTCAGAATATTGTAAATGCGTTGAAAGAGTTGAATAATGGATGTTATCTTGTTTATATATCTA
>Ga0187833_10003643_pt1 | contig 15497 bp, 12 predicted proteins | sample ETNtaG_37_FD_167968 | JGI IMG/M metagenome (GOLD analysis project Ga0187833, IMG submission 167968) | Marine microbial and viral communities from oxygen minimum zone, Eastern Pacific Ocean - ETNP2014_SV_400_PacBio MetaG (Illumina Assembly) | ecosystem: Environmental > Aquatic > Marine > Hypoxic...
AAAATTATAAACAGATTTGTGTGGTAGAAAATATTGCTGATATGTGGGTAATTGAAAATTCGGGAATTTATAAAGGATATTATCATATTCTAGGTGGAACATTGTCATCTTCTGATAACAAAAAAACCGATAATTTACTTATTCCTTCTTTGGTTGAAAGAGTAAAGAAGGATACTATAGATGAAGTTATTTTGGCTACAAGTGCCACAATAGAAGGTCAAACTACCGCACACTATATTCAGGACAGTTTAAAAGATACAAAAGTAAAAATCTCAAAACTTGCGCAAGGATTGCCTGTAGGGGGAGAAATAGAATTTCTTGATGATGGTACTTTATTTTCGGCTTTTAAAAATAGGGGTCCTGTTACTAATCACTAGACTTTTTTTCAATTCGCTTACTGTGTAAAATTGGTTCGGTATATCCGGAAGGCTGTTCACGGCCCTTAAATATTAAATCGCAAGCGGCTTTAAATGCAATTGATTTATCAAAATTAGAGGACATAGCTTCATAGGTAGATCGCCCATATCGCTTGTAGGCAGGATCACTAATATTTTGTTTGTCAACGATTTTTGCCATTTTGCGCATTACTTGCATTACTTGTTCAGGATTACAGATGCCATGAAGTAACCAATTGGCAATATGCTGTGATGAGATTCTCAAAGTTGCCCTATCTTCCATTAGTCCGATATTATTTATATCGGGTATCTTAGAACAACCCTCGCCATGATTGATCCATCTCACAACATAACCTAATATTCCCTGTGTATTATTTTCCAACTCTTTTGTAATATCTTTCATTTGCCAGTTTGGACGGTTAGCAACTGGAATTTTTAAAATATTGGATAGTTTTGCAGAAGATCTCGATGAGATTTTTTTTTGCTGTTCAAAAACATCAATCTTGTGATAATGAATTGCATGTAAAGTTGCTGCTGTTGGAGAAGGAACCCAAGCACAATTAGCCCCAGCTTTTGGATGACTTATTTTTTGCGACATCATATCTTCCATTTTATCTGGCATTGCCCACATACCTTTGCCAATCTGTGCTATCTTTGAAAAACCGCAGGCAAGGCCTATATCAACATTCCAATCTTCATATGTTGACATCCAAGTTGATTTTTTCATTTCCACTTTAGGGATCATAGGTCCCGCCTCCATAGAAGTATGTATTTCATCACCAGTACGATCTAAAAATCCTGTGTTTATGAACACGACTCTATTTTTTGCAGCTCTAATGCATTCTTTCAGATTAACAGTTGTACGTCGTTCTTCATCCATAATACCTATTTTGATAGTGTGACGGTTTAAGGATAGTACATCTTCAACTTTTTCAAAAAGCGTATTACTAAAATCAACTTCATCCGGCCCATGCATTTTTGGCTTTACTATGTAAATGGAACCAGTTCTAGAATTCATTTTGTTCTTAAAATCATGCATTGCGCCAATAGTAGTTATAAAAGCGTCCATTATTCCTTCAGGAATTTCAGATTCATCTTCTAAGAGTATGGAAGAATTTGTCATTGAGTGACCAACATTTCGATTAAGTAATAAGGCGCGTCCACACAAGGTTAGTTTAGAAAAGTCAGATTCCCCTTTTTGTTCTGCGTTGATATAGATGCGATCAGGGTTCAATTTTCTTGTAAATTTTTTTCCATTTTTTTTTATTTCAACTTGCAGATCTCCCTTCATAAGTCTTAACCAATTTCTATAACCTGCTATTTTGTCTTTGGCATCTACGGCAGCTACTGAATCTTCGTGATCTATAATTGTAGTTATGGCAGACTCTAAAATTATATCTTGTATTCCAGCTTTATCTTGACGTCCGTTTGAACCGTTCGGATCAAATATTATATCTATATGAAGATTATTATTTTTTAATAAAAGTGACGATAGATTCGGAAGTTTTCCGGAATATCCTGCAAATTGTCTAGAATTCTTAAATTTTAAACTTAATTTTCCATTATAAACTTTTGGAATTTCTGAAATGTCTTTCCAACTATCTTGTTCGAGTGGTACATTTTCGTCTAAGAAATTACGAGCATACTCGATTACTTTTTTTCCTCTCTCTGGATCATATGTATCTACACGATTTGTTTCTTCTATTTTCAGAATTGCATCTGTGCCATAAAGTGCATTATAAAGACTGCCCCATCGTGCATTAGCTGCATTTAATGCATAACGTGCATTCATGACTGGAACAACAAGCTGTGGACCTGCAATTACTGAGATTTCATCATCAACATTTTTGGTTTCGATAGAAAAATTGCTACCCACCTTAACAAGATAACCAATCTCTCTTAGAAAAGCTGTATAGGAATTAAAATCTATTTCTTGGCCTTTTCGGGTAAGATGCCATTCATCAATCTGTTTTTGCATTTTTTCCCTGATGGAGAGAAGTTCTCTATTTCTTGAGGTTAATTCGTGGACAGTTTTATCAAAACCTTTCCAGAACTTTTCAATATTAATATTTGTACCTGGAAGTAGTTCTTTATTTACGAATTCTAATAGTTTTGCAGAAACAAGTAATTTACCTTGAGAAATATATTCCATATTTATTTATTAAAATTTTTTATAATTTCATTGATAAATTAGGCTTTTGATCGCTTAGTGTTTTTTTACATCTAGACAAATTTTTGCCATCTATCTTTATATTATGAGTCATTAGCTGTATGAATTATTTTGTAGATTTAAATATAATAATTAATTAATAACATTTGTAAATGAGAAATTATCTTGAATTTGAGAGTGAGATTAAAGGTTTAGAAGAACAATTAGATAAATTAAAAGACCCATTTAACAAGGAAGGTTTGGCAGAAGTTGATACAAAAAAAATTAATCAAATTCAAAGTGAGTTAGATCAAAAACTTAAGGAAGTTTATTCAAATCTTAGCCGTTGGCAAAAAACTTTGCTTGCAAGACACGAGGAAAGACCTAGGGCAAAATTTTTTATAAATAATTTGTTTTCTAATTTTATAAATTTATCTGGTGATAGACAATTTGCTGATGATAAATCGGTATTAGTAGGTTTTGGAGTATTTGAAGATCAATCTGTTTTAGTTATAGGACAAGAAAAAGGCGATGATTTGGATGGTAGAATTGAAAGAAATTTTGGAATGATGCGTCCAGAAGGTTATCGAAAATGTATTAGATTAATGCAGCTTGCGGATAAATTTAATATCCCAATAATATCATTTGTTGATACGCCCGGAGCTTATCCCGGTGTGGGTGCCGAAGAACGTGGCCAAGCAGAAGCAATAGCAAAATCTATAGAATGTTCTATGTCTTTAAAAGTTCCAAATATTTCAATTATTATTGGGGAAGGTGGATCAGGAGGTGCAATTGCATTAGCTTCTTCCAATAAAATAATAATGCTTGAGAATGCAATTTATAGCGTAATTAGTCCAGAGGGTTGCGCTAGTATCCTTTGGCGAGATCCAAAAAAATCATTAGAAGCTGCAAATGCTATGAAGCTTTCAGCTCCGGATTTACTTGAACTTGGAATTATAGACTCGGTTATCAAAGAACCACTCGGAGGAGCCCATAGAGATAAGAAAGCATTGCTTGATGAAATCAAAAAATCTATCAGGAAAAATTTGAAAGAATTATCCGAATTAAGCAGAGAGGATATTTTAAATCATCGAAAACAAAAATTTCTTTCTATTGGAAGGAAGAAAGGCCTAGTAAAAAATATTGACAGTGAAGATAGAATGACCATGGAGGAAAATGTTTTTTCAAATTTAAAACAAAAAATTGATAAAAATAAAGTATTTATGATAATTACACTAGCGCTGGCTGGATTAGTTTTACTAACGTTATTGTATCTATAATGCTCCACAACAATGTTTAAATTTTTTTTCTGTAACAGGACATCTGTCATTCCTAGATATTTTTTGATTTTTTTTTGATAATAATAGACAATCGGGATTATTTGCCACGTTTATTTTATTAGCATTTAAATTTTTATTTTTTTCCTGCTGATTTTCGATTGGTTTTTCAACAATAACAAGATTATTTAGAATGGAAATAGTATCAGTTTTAATTTTTTCAAGTAATTTTTCAAATAAACCGAAGGCCTCTTTTTTATACTCAATAAGAGGATCTCTTTGACCATATCCTCTTAATCCAATTACCTGTCTTAATTGTTCTAAATATTGAAGATGAGACTTCCAATTCATATCCAAAGTTTGAATAAATATTCTTCTTTCCAATTCATTATTTTGCTCGTCATTTATAAATTCTACTCTTTTTAGTCTCTGCTGGATAAACTTCTCCACAATATATTTTTTAAAATTTTCGTCATCCATGTTTATCAAATTGTTTGTTTCTTCTTCACCAATACTTCTTCCTAACAAAGATTTAATTTTAATATTTGTGCTTTTATTTTTTGGATCTTTTCTAATAATTTTTTTATTTTCAGCAATTTGATCAATTAATTCGTTAAGAAAGTGTGTTGTCAGAGTGCTTACGGATGAACTTGACAAAATTTCTTTTCTTTGAGAAAAAATTACTTTTCTTTGGTCATTATTACAGTCATCGAATTTCAACAAAGTTTTTCTAATATCGTAATTTCTTGCCTCAACTTTTTGCTGAGCCCTTTCCAAAGCTTTATTAATCCAAGGATGATCAATAGATTCATTCTCCTTTAATCCAAATTTTTTAAGCATTGTATCTATAGATTCTGAACCAAATATTCTCATTAAATCATCTTGAAGACTTATATAAAAAATTGAATTTCCCTGATCTCCTTGTCGTCCCGCCCTGCCTCTTAATTGGTTATCTATTCTACGTGATTCATGACGTTCAGACCCTATTACAAAAAGTCCACCAAGTTCTTTAACTTTGTTTTTTTCTTCAAGGGTAGATTTCTCATTTTTATCAATTTGTTTTCCACCCAATTTTATATCTTGACCTCTACCGGCCATCGAAGTCGCAATAGTTACAGTGTTTAACTTTCCTGCATCGGCAATAATTTGCGCTTCTTTTTCATGGTGTTTTGCGTTCAACACAGAATGTTTAATGTTTTTTTTCTTAAGCAATGACGAATATATTTCTGACTTTTCAACACTGGTTGTTCCAACTAAAACTGGTTGTCTTTTTTTGTGGCATTCAAGAATTTTATTTACTATTGAAAGATTTTTTTCCTGTTCTGTTCTGAAGATTTGATCATTCCAGTCTTTCCGTATCATTGGTTTGTGAGTAGGAATCGAAACAATTGGCAAATTATATATGTCAAAAAATTCTTCAGCCTCTGTGGCTGCCGTACCGGTCATTCCGCTAAGCCTGCGATACATTCGGAAGTAATTTTGATAAGTTATTGATGCCAGGGTTTCATTTTCAGATAATATTTCCACACGTTCCTTTGCCTCTAGCGCTTGATGGAGTCCATCAGAGAATCTTCGACCTTCCAATATTCTTCCTGTGTGTTCGTCTATTATCTTAACGCTGTTGTCCTTCACCATGTAATCTTTGTCTTTGGCAAACAAATAATTAGCCCTTAGAGCTTGATTAACATGATGAACTAAAGCCATATTTTCAGGATCATAAAAATTATTATTTTTTAAAATTCCAGCATTGGAAAATATTTTTTCAACACTGTCTGTTCCTTTGTCAGTTAGCATGACATTTTTATCTTTTTCGTCAATTTCAAAATCGGTTTTGTTTAGTTGTTTTATCAATTTATCGATAGCCAAATATCTGCTTGTTTTGTCTTCTGTGGCACCAGAAATTATAAGGGGTGTTCTTGCTTCGTCTATAAGTACGGAATCTACTTCATCGACGATACAAAAATTATGACCTCTCTGAACAATATCAGAAATAGAAAGTTTCATGTTATCTCTTAAATAATCAAAACCAAATTCACTGTTGGTTCCGTATGTGACATCGTAATTGTAATTTTTCTTTCTATTATAATCGTCTAAATCATTTGTTATACATCCGACCTGTAATCCCAAAAGATGGTAAATTTTGCCCATCCATTCGGAATCTCTTTGAGCCAAATAGTCATTAACAGTCACAACATGAACTCCCTTTTCTTCTAAAGAGTTTAAATAGACAGGTAACGTAGAAACCAAAGTTTTTCCCTCTCCAGTTTTCATTTCGGCGATTTTATTTTCGTGTAAAACAATTCCACCCATTAATTGGACATCATAATGTCTTTCATTTAGTGTTCTAAAGGCAGCTTCCCTAACCAGGGCAAAAGTTTCTGGCAATAGACTTTCTAGGCTTTCTCCTTTTTTAAATCTTTGTTTAAATTCCATAGTTTTTTTTGGGAATTGATCATCTTTAAAATTTTTAATTGCATCTTCATTACGGTTAATCTGTGTCACTAATGATTTGAGTCTATCTAATTCTCTATCATTATCTGATTTGAAAATTTTTTTGACAAGTCTTGGAATATTCAACATTCTCATATTATTTTTTCATTTGATGAAATTTCATAAAGCTAGTATCTATATAATTATTTATTATCAAAATTAAACAAAATGACTATTAATTTGAAAAATTTATTAAATCCAAATGCAAAAACATCCAAAATGGGAGATTTTCAAGAGTTAAAGAGAATAGAAGGACTTTCTATATCTGCTGTTTCAGCTGATTTGTACGGAGATGGCAGAGATGATTTATCTTTGTTTTATTTCGAAGATGGGGCAAAATATGCTGCACTTTACACAAAATCTAATATTGTTTCGGAGAGCATTCATTGGAATTTAAAAATTAAAAGTAAATTTGTAAGAGCTTTATTGGTAAATACAAAAAATGCCAATACATTTACTGGGAGACAAGGTTTTCAAGGTTTAAAAAAATTGTCTCAGTCACTATCAAAATATTTAACATTAAAATTGGCCCAAGCACCAAAAGGAATAAGAGAAGCAATTGATCCAAACGAAATAGTTTTTGCTTCTACGGGTGTTATTGGAGATATTTTTCCAACTGAAAAAATAAAAGAACGAATTCCATATTTAGTTCAAAATTTAAAAGATATTCAAAATAAATATGTTTGGTTTAAAGTAGCATCATCAATCCTTACAACGGATACGCGTCCAAAGCTAGCTTTTGAAGAATGTGAAATTGGAAGTAAAAAAATTAAAATTTCCGCTATAGCTAAGGGATCAGGAATGATAGCACCTAAATTAAACGGCAATCATGCTACCATGTTGGCATTCATATTTACCGATGCAAATATTCCATCAGTTGTTTTAAAGGGATTACTATCGAGAAATATCAATACAACATTTAATGCAATTACTGTTGATGGTGATACATCTACAAATGATGCGGTTATGATCTTTGCTACTGGGAAAGTAAAAAATTCAAAAATATATAACATTTTAGATCCAAAATTAATAAGATTTGAAAAAGCTTTGCATAATGTGATGTTAAATTTGTCAAAACAAATTGTTACAGACGGCGAAGGTGCAAAAAAATTTGTAGCAATTAATGTAATCAAGGCAAGATCAATGCAAGGGGCAAAAAAAATTGCATTTTCTGTCGCAAACTCTCCTCTAGTTAAAACTGCTGTTGCAGGCGAAGACCCTAATTATGGCAGGATTATAATGGCGATTGGAAAATCGAAAGAAAATATAGCACCCAACAATCTAACAATTAAATTTGGGAAATTCACTGTTGTAGAAAATGGTAAGCAAATTGACAATTATAACGAAGAAATTGTTAAGAACTATATGAGGTGGAATGCTATAGAAATTAATATTGAATTAAATATGGGCAAAAGTAATTTTACTGTTTATACTTGTGATTTTACTAAGGATTATATTGATATCAATACCGATTATAGAAACTAACTTGAATTATTAAAAAATAATTATTAATTAAATAAGTATGATCAAATACAATTTAACATGTAAGTGCAATTGTACCTTCGACAGCTGGTTCGCAAGTTCTAGTGAATTTGGAAGACTTATGAAAAAAAAATTAATTACATGTATTGAATGTAATTCAAATAATGTGAACAAATCTATAATGGCACCCAATGTATTTAGTTCAAAAAAAATTGACAATATAAATTATAAATTTCAAAAAAATATAAAAAAAAAAATTATTGAATATCAAAAATTTATTAAAGAAAATTGTAGATATGTTGGCGATAGATTTGCTCAAGAAGCCAGAAGTATTCACTACAATAAAAAAGAAACAAAAGGTATTTATGGTAGAGTAACCACTGATGAAATTGATGAATTAAATGAGGAAGGAATCGAAACTGTTACCATTCCATGGTACGATAAAACTGAAAATTAAATTATTTTTTTATGAAGGAAGATATATAATTTACCGAGTTGTCCCCACTAGTTTTCCATTGATCTAGTAGTGGATTGTATATCATTCCGTGAATTCCATTTGATTTTAAATTGTGTTTCATTGATGTTTTAATTAATTCCTCGGGTTTTACAAACAAACTCCAATCATGTGTTCCAATTGGTAGCCATTTTAAAATATATTCTGCCGCAGTGATTGCAAATAGATAAGATTTCAAGGTTCTGTTGATTGTTGCAATGAACATAATACCATTTTTTTTTAATAAATTTGCACAAGATTTTATAAAATAGTTTAAATCAGAAACATGTTCAACGGTTTCCATATTTAAAATTACATCAAATTTTTTTTTGATTTTTAATTTTTCAGGCGAAACAGTTACGTAATTAATTTTTAATTTATTTTTTTTAGCGTGAATTTTAGCAATATCAATATTTTTTCTTATAGCATCAATTCCAGTTACTTTTGCACCAAGTCTACACATTGGTTCTGATAACAGGCCGCCTCCACAACCTACATCCAACAAAGAAAGATTATTCAGTGGGTTTTTTAAATTAGCAATGTTAAAATGCTCAATGATGTTTTGCTTTATGTACTTAATTCTAATTGGATTAAGTTTATGTAAAGGTTTAAATTTTCCTAAAGGATTCCACCATTCTTCAGATAACTTTGAAAATTTTTCAATTTCTTTATAATTTATTGTGTTCAAAATAGATTATCTTGTGAAATTTAATTTTTAAGAGTATTTTTACCAAAATTTTTTGTAAGTATAAATAAATAGTATTAAATAATTATGCCTTTATTAGTTTTAAAATTTGGTGGTACTTCTGTAGGTAGCTGCGAGAAAATTACAAAAGTAGCAAAACTGATCAAAAAGTATCATGATAAAAAAAATAAAGTTATCGTTGTATCTTCGGCCATGACCGGAGTTACAAACGATTTAGATAGAAAATCAAAAAGCATTAGTGAAAAATTTGAAAAGTCAGAATATGATGTTTTAGTTTCAGCTGGTGAACAAATTGCTTGTTCATTATTAGCAGGATCTCTTATAAAATTAGGACTAAAATCAAGATCTTGGTTAAGTTGGCAGATACCTATACTAACTGACGGCAAGTATGCTTCATCAAGAATAAAAAAAATTAATACAAGGGATGTTCTATCCTTTGTTAACAAAGGTGGCATACCTGTAATAACTGGATTTCAAGGAATTTCAATTGAAAAACGTGTTACAACTCTTGGAAGAGGTGGATCAGACGCATCAGCAATAGCTATTGCTAAATTTTTCAATGCCGATAGTTGCATAATTTATACTGATGTTGACGGCGTTTACACAACAGATCCAAGAGTTAATTCGAAAGCAAAAAAAATTGATAAAATCTCATATGAAGAAATGTTAGAAATGGCATCTCTCGGCACCACTGTTATGCAACCATCGTCCATTCAGGATGCGATGTTAAATAATATAAAAATAGATATTAGATCTACTTTTTCGAAAAATCCTGGAACAAAGATTACAGATGAAATTAGCGCTACAAACAAAAAAATAATAACTGGAATCTCGTATACAAAAAATGAAGCTAAAATTACTGTAGTAGGCGTGCGGGATCAGCCTGGAGTAGCCTCTGAAATATTCAAACCTTTGAAAGATATAAATTTGGATATGATAGTACAAACATCCTCTGCCGATGGGGGAGAAACTGATATTACTTTTACAATAAAAAAAGAAGATATTAAAAGAGTTATAAATCTATTAAAAAAGAATAAAAAAATTTCCTATGAAAAAATTATTCATGATGACAAAGTTTCGAAGGTATCAGTAGTTGGCGCAGGAATGATTACTCAGCCGGGGGTAGCACAAAAATTTTTTAAGGCGTTAGCAAAAGAAAAAATTAACATAATGGTCATTTCTACCTCAGAAATAAAAATTTCTGTTATCATTGATCAAAAACATATTAATAGGGCAGTTAAAGTTTTACATAAAGAATTTGATCTGGAATAAACATAAGTAATAATGAACTTAAGACCATTTAGGGATATTAAGAGAAAAAAAACAAAAGTTATTTCTGTAGGCAAAGTAAAAATAGGAGGTGATTTTCCTATTGCCGTTCAATCAATGACCAATACTTTAACAACTGATGTTAAGGCTACAATAAATCAAATTAACGAGTTACATGATGTTGGCGCAGACATTGTTAGAGTATCTTGTCCAGACAAAGAATCTTCTTTATCTTTAAAGGAAATAATCAGAAATGTTAAAGTGCCTATAGTTGCCGATGTTCACTTTCATTATAAGAGAGCAATCGAAGCAGCAGAATCCGGCGCTCATTGTTTGAGAATTAATCCAGGAAATATCGGTTCTAGAGAAAGGGTTTATGAAATCTTAAAATCTGCAAAAGATAATAACTGTTCTGTACGAATTGGTGTTAATGCCGGATCATTAGAAAAAACAATTTTAGAAAAATATAAAGAACCATGTCCAGAGGCAATGGTAGAAAGCGCTCTAGAAAAAATAAAAATTTTAGAAGATAAAAATTTCTTTAATTTTAAAATCAGTGTTAAATCATCTGATGTTTTTTTGTCGGTGAAAGCATATAAAGTTTTATCAGAACAGTGCGATTATCCTTTACATTTGGGAATAACAGAGGCTGGAAGTTTAATTCCCGGAAGTGTTAAATCTTCAATTGGACTTGGCATGCTTCTTATGGAAGGTATTGGAGATACAATTCGCGTCTCTTTATCAGCTAATCCTGTAGAAGAAGTAAAAGTAGGTTTTGAAATATTAAAGTCACTAAATTTAAGGCACAGAGGTGTTAATATCATTTCCTGCCCTTCTTGTGCTAGGCAAGCTTTTCCTATAATTGAAACTGTAAAAAATTTAGAAAAAAAACTTGCGCATATAAAAACTCCGATAACTTTATCTATTATTGGATGTGTAGTGAATGGACCAGGTGAAGCAGCCCAAACACAAATTGGATTAACAGGAGGGGGGCAAGGTAATAATATGCTTTATATTTCGGGAATACCACATCATAAAGTTGCGAGTAAAAATATAATTTCACATATAGTTGAATTAGTTGAAAAGAAATCTGACGAATTAGAAAAAAAATAAATTTTATAATGATCATAACAAAAAAAATTGAACAACTGGTAGATAAACATCGGTCTTTGGAAAAAGAATTTTCATCAGGAAATATTGATAAAAAAAACTTTGCAATAAAATCAAAAGAATATTCTAGTCTTGGAGAAATAATTCAATGTGCACGAGAATACCTAAATTTTAGAAACCAGAAGAAAGAATTAGATAAAATAATTAATGAACAAAATACAGATAAAGAAATGAACGAACTAGCCCAAAGTGAATTAATGCAGCTAATTGAAAATAACGAAAAAAATGAAAAAATTTTAAAACTATATTTATTGCCCAAAGACGAAGCTGATAAAAAAAATGCTATTCTCGAAATTAGGGCAGGAACCGGCGGATTAGAAGCAAGTTTATTTGCAGCAGACTTATACAAAATGTATGAAAAGGTATGTCAAAAAAAAAAATGGAACATGGAAGTTATAAGTATATCAAAAAGTGAAGCTGGAGGTTTAAAGGAAGCAATTATGTTAATTGTAGGTAATAATATTTATTCAACCCTAAAATATGAATCTGGCGTTCATAGAGTACAAAGGGTTCCGGAAACTGAAACTCAAGGGAGAGTTCATACATCTGCAGCAACGGTGGCGGTATTACCAGAAGCAGAAGATATTGATATTAAGATTGAAGAGAAAGATTTGCGAATTGATGTTTTCAGATCTAGTGGTCCCGGAGGACAATCGGTAAATACTACAGATAGCGCTGTTAGAATTACTCACTTACCTACAGAAATTGTTGTTAGCCAACAAGATGAAAAATCTCAACACAAAAACAAAGCTAAAGCTATGAAAATTTTAAGGGCAAGAATATATGAAGTTGAAAGAGAAAAAAAAAATATGGAGAGAGCACAGGACAGGAAAAGTAAAATCGGTACAGGCGATCGATCAGAAAGAATTAGAACATATAATTTTCCCCAAGGAAGAGTTACAGATCACAGAATAAATTTTACCATTCATAAACTAGAGGAATTTCTAAGTGGAGAAGTGTTTGACCAAATGATAGAAAATCTTAGTATTCAAGATCAAGAAATGAGATTAAAATCTTTGAATAAAAATGATTATTAATAGTTTAATTAGACAGGGCTCTAAAATTTTAAAAAAACAAAATATTGATTCTCATCAAATTGATGCAGAGTTGTTATTATCAAAAGCAATTAGAAAAGATAGAGTTTTTCTTTTAACAAATGACGAATATAAAGTTTCACAAAAAGAAACTTCCGATTATTTAAATTTTATTTTAAGAAGAAAACATCATGAACCTTTGTCTTATATTATAAAAAGAAAAGAGTTTTGGAGTTTAGGTTTTAATGTGAACCATAATGTATTAATACCTAGACCCGAAACCGAAACTATTGTTGAACAAGTAGTAAGAAGATTTAAAGGTAAAGGTAGTTTAAATATTTTAGATATTGGCACCGGTTCTGGCTGCATACTGTTATCTATATTGAAAGAATTAACAAATTCGTACGGGACCGGAATAGACAAATCATTCAAGACTCTCAATATGGCAAAAAAAAATTCAAGAAAACTTAACTTATTGCAAAGAGCTAAATTCATACACTGTGATGTTGACAATTTTAACTTGGGCAACTATGATGTCATTGTTTCTAATCCGCCTTATATTTGTTCTCGTAGAATAGGCTACTTAGATGAAGATATAAAAGGTTTTGAACCAAGAATGGCATTGGATGGCGGAAGTAGTGGGCTAGAAACAATAACTAAAGTTATTATAAAAGCGAAAAAATTACTCAAAACTAGAGGGCATCTGTTTATGGAAATTGGAAATGGACAATTCCGCATGGTATCAAGTGTGTTGATTAAAAATGGCTTAAGGTTAGTGAAGAAGTTTTTTGATTATAACAAAACTATTCGTTGTATAATGAGCACAAAGATAATTTAATCTAGAACACAGTATAATATATTTTGACAAAATAAATTTAATTAAGTTATGATTAATTTACAAATCCAAGTGATTTAATGAGATACAATAACAATAGACCGAAACGAAATAGATTTAGAAGTAATGATAGGGGCTTTAGAAGGAATGGTTCGCAAGATTTGGGGACCGGCGGCATCAATTCTACTTCAAAAAATTTTCAAAGACCATTTTTTGGCAGAAATGGTCTTAAAGCCGAAAAACTATTAGAGAAATATAATGGTCTTGCAAAAGAAGCTTTATCAAGTGGAGATAAAATTTTATCCGAAAGTTATTTTCAACATGCAGATCATTTTTTAAGAGTAGTTGAAAATCAGAATTCAATACAAAAAAATTCCGACAATAAAATTATTATAAAAGATGAAAAAAATTCTTCTTCTCAACAACCACAAAATAGTGATTCTCAACAACCAGAAAATATTGAAAAGATTTAGAATTTAATTTTTTTTCACTATTGTTTCTGCCAATAAGACATCTGTTCTGATTCTTTCAATTTCAAATTTTTTTCTGTCTTCACCTTTTAAGATTTTTCCAGATGGTAAATTCAATTTTTGAGAGTTGATTTTTTTTCCATTTACAATAACTTCATAGTGCAAGTGAGGTCCCGTAGATAATCCTGTTGATCCAACATAGCCAATAATTTGTCCTTGCTTAACTTTTGTTTTAGATTTTATTCCACTAGCAAATTTTGAAAGATGGGCATAAATAGTTGAGTAAGTAGAATTATGTTTTATTTTAATACAATTTCCTCCCCCGCCACACCATTGAGCCTTAACTATTGTTCCGGTTCCTGAAGCCATAATCGGAGTTCCTAGTGGTGCAGCAAAATCAGTACCTAGATGTTTTTTGTTAAAACCTAGTATGGGATGTTTCCTCACTCCAAATGATGATGAAAGTCTAGCACCATTAATTGGAGTTTTCATTAAAGCTTTTTCCATGCTTTTTCCATTAATATCAAAATATCCAGAAAGTTTATCGGTTTCATATTTATACAATGCCAATTCTCTATTCTGAACAGTCATATAGGCATAAATAATTTTGCCATTTGAATACCATTCACCATCTTCATCCGTAAAAGTTTCATAGAGAATTTGAAAAGCATCATTTTTTCTAATGTCTCTTTGAAAATCAATTTCAAAGCCATATAATCTTGCAAATTCTATAATTATATTGGGATCCACATTATTTTTGATTGCAGAAGAATATAAGCTCTTTTTAATAATGCCTTCAGAAAATGACAATTTTGTAAATAATTGAGTAATTTTTTTTTTTGCAATAAATTTGTTATTTATATCTCGATCTAAACTGATATTTATTGATTTAGAAGTAGGTAGATTTAATTTTATTAAATTTAGAGTACCAGATATATTCTTCTTAATTACTAAATCTAAGATTATACCCATTTTTAATTTATTGGGCTTAATAAATTTTTTGAGTTTACTATTTGCTTTAGTAATATCTTTTTCATCTATGTTATAACTATTAAAAATATTGGTTAAATTTTCACCCTTTGTTATTTTGTGAGTAATGCTTAGGTAAGGAGAATTAACTTTTTGAAAAATAAATTTATTTAATTCTAAAAAATAATTATTTTTTAGAATTCTACTAAGAGTCTCTCCTCTTTTTTGACTTGAAGTTTTGTTGTATTTGATAGTAAAAAAAATAAATGATATTAAAATCAAGGATATAATAATATATAATGATTTTTTCAATTTGGCATATATCTTCGTTTGAATTGAATAAATCATCAGATTAATTTTTAAATTATAATAAACTGTAATTTTGTTTTTATTCTGAATATTATCAATAAAATCAGTGCTTTCTAAGCTAAATTGTAAGTTTCTTAGCGCTTGATTTATCTTGTTATTATAATATAAGCAACGCTCTCAATCTGTATTTACATTGGGAAATTAAGGCTGGAGTAATGTATTACTTCTGTTTTTAGCTCTTTGAATTTGTATATAATTAAGAAGAGAAGTGTGGACGGTTAAGGTTACCAAATTTTGTCGTACACACTTCAAGAAGTATAAATAAATTAATTTTTATTTATATGAAGCTAGTGTGCGCCGTTATTAAACTTGAGAGTTTGATCATGGCTCAGAACGTACGCTGGCGGCACGCCTAACACATGCAAGTCGAACGAAGTAGTAATACTTAG
>Ga0187833_10003644_pt1 | contig 15496 bp, 13 predicted proteins | sample ETNtaG_37_FD_167968 | JGI IMG/M metagenome (GOLD analysis project Ga0187833, IMG submission 167968) | Marine microbial and viral communities from oxygen minimum zone, Eastern Pacific Ocean - ETNP2014_SV_400_PacBio MetaG (Illumina Assembly) | ecosystem: Environmental > Aquatic > Marine > Hypoxic...
CATTTTCATCAAAATTTTTTTCATTTAGTTTTTCTTGTTTTTTTTCTTTTGGAAAATCATGAGAAAAACTTGTTGATATTTTTTCTTCATGACCTGTCTTTTTTCCAAGAATTCCTCTTAATCTGAGGAAAATAAATCCAGCAATCATTGCTAAAAGTATAATATCAATATATTCAAAACTATAATTCATAGATGAATAATATTTACTATATTGAACAATTTCAACTAGCAATTTATGTTAAAGATAAATGAACACAGTTTTATTATTAATTATACTAGTTCCATTAATTGAAATTTACCTTTTGATAAAGATTGGATACCAAATTGGTGCATTAAACACCGTTTATTTAATTTTATTTACAGCTATTGTTGGTGTCTCTTATGCGAGATACGAAGGTTTTAACACACTGAAGTCAGCAATCAGACAATTAAAAAATGATGAAACACCAGTATATGAAATTATTTCTGGAGCAGCTTTGGCATTTGCTGCTTTCTTATTAATTTTACCTGGATTCGTTACAGATCTCATCGGACTGTTAATTATTTTTCCTCCTACAAGAAAATTATTTTTTAAACCTATTACAAAAAATTATCCAAACAAAAAAAAAAACTTTATTGAGGGTGAATACGAAGATATAGATGAAGAAAAATAACATATGTCAAAAAAATTTGAAATAATATTCAACTTTGTAAAAGATCTTTCCAGTGAAACACCCGATATCGAAGCTTACATATTTGCTAGGGATAATATTAATAAATACAATTTAAATATAGATATTACCTCAAGAGCTCTTAAAAACAGATTAATTGAAGTAAACACAAAAATGATTTTTTTAGATAAAAGTGATAGTAAAAAAAAATCTCATTTTGAAATTACTTACACTTCTATAATAAAAATTAAAGAAGAAATAAAAGATAAAAAAGAAATAGAAAAAATAATTTTATGTGATGTTCAGAATATAATTTATTCTAAACTTGAAAATATATTTTTAAATTTATTAAAAGACTCGGGTTTCCCGGGTATAAAATTTGAAAAGAAGATTGATTTCGAAAAACTTTATAATGAAAGATTTAATTAAAATAATTTTTTTTAAGTGAATTTTTTAGATATTCTTTATGAAGCTTTAATTCTTTGGTCGTAGGGACTACAATTTTTTTGCAATAATCTTTAGATCTTATGTTCATTATATCTGAGTTATTATCATTTTTTAATGAAAAGTTTAACGAAGGTTCTCTTTGATCAATTAAGTTAATATAAACTTTGGTAAGCAATTCACAATCAATTAAAGCCGTATGTTTTTTTCTTTTTGAATTATCAATTCTATATCTTTTGCAAAGGGCATCTAGGCTAATTCCTGAGCCTGGAAATTTATTTCGAGCTAACTCTAATGTGTCAACGATATTTTGTTTTTCTATTTTATTTTTTCCAATTAATTTCAATTCATTATTTAAATGTGACAAATCAAATTCAGCATTATGAATAATTAATCTTTTTCCTTTAATAAATTCCAAAAATTCATGTACTATTTCTTTAAATTTTTTTTTATCAGATAAAAAATCATCGGTATAACCATGAATTTTTAGAGCTTTTTCGGATACTTTTTTTCCTGGATTCAAGTAATAATGAAATTTATTTGATGTGGGTATGAGGTCGTTTAGTTCTACACATCCTATTTCAACTATCCTATGGCCTTCTTCTGCAGACAATCCTGTCGTTTCTGTATCTAAAACTACTTCTTTCATTTTTCTAAAATTTTATTTTTTAATACTTTAATATTTTTTTTAACAGAAGAACTTTTAAAATTATTTATTATTATAAAGTTACATTTTCTTTTTTTAATTTCTAAAGGAAGTTGAAGTTTTTTTAGTTTACTAAATATTTTTGGATTATAGTTAAGTCTATTTCTTAATCTTCTTTGAATTTCTTTTTTTTTTGCATCTACAAAAATCAAAATATAGTTCTTTTTATTGATTTTATTTTCCATAAGTAATGGAATATCTAATATAACTATTTTTTTATTTTTATTTTTTTTAAAAAAATTATTCATATTTGATCTTACAATTGGATGAACTATTTTTATAATTTCTTTTAAATTGCTTTGATTGCCTATAATCGCCTTTCTAAGTTCACTTTTTTTAACTGGAAAAGAAGAAATATATTTAGGAAGTTTATTTCTTAACTTTTTAAAGCAATTTTTATTTTTTTTATATATCTTTGTAATCTCAATATCCGCATCAAATACCGGAAAGCCAAATTGCCTAGCGACATAGCTCTTACCAGAACCTATATCTCCAAGAATTCCAATTTTAATCATCAGTCTAATAATTTAATAGTTTCATCATCTATTTCTGGTATAACTTTGTGCCAAATAGTAAATGCTTGATGTGCTTGGTAAATAAACATCATCTTTCCATTTTCGGTTCTATTTCCAAACATTTTTCCTTTTTTTAAAAAATTTGTTTGTTGGGGATTATATATAACGTCGTAGAAAAATTTATTTGGACCTATATCAGCATAATCTAATTTAATTTCATCATCTTTCTTTAATCCAATGCTTGTGGCATTAACAATCATATGAAATTCCGGTGTTTTGCCCCAATCGATTATTTCCAAATCTGTAAAAGATTTTTTTAAATCTTCTGCTTTTAGCTTAGTTCTATTACTTAAAATAATTTTAGAAGCTCCCATTTTTTTAAGAGCCAAAATAATTGAAGAAACAACACCTCCACCACCTAAAATAAAAACCTTTTTATCTGTAACATCATATTTATAATATCTTAATCCTAGTTCAAATCCTGCAATATCAGTGTTATGACCAACAATTTTATCATTTTCCTTGTAGATAGTATTTACTGATTGAGATTCATTTGCTTCAGGACTCATTTCATCAAGAAAAGTAATAACTGATTTTTTAAATGGAACAGTTACATTTATCCCGTTAATTTCTCCTTTTTTAACTTGGAAAATTATATCTTCTATATCATCTTCATTTAGCAGTTTGTTATCATAAACGGCATCGATATTATTTTTTTTAATCCAATGATTGTGCAATTTAGGTGATAAAGAATGTTCTATTGGATTTCCTATAACTAAATATTTTTTCATTAATTTTTTTTATTGGACAAATTCATTAAAATTGACTCACTCGTATTGTTTTAGATACTCCTTTATCTGTTTAATTGGTAATCCCATAATAGTATCTTTGTCTCCTTCTATTTTAGAAAATAAAGACCTGCCCTCTCCTTCTATTTGATAAACATTATAAGCATATAGTGTTTCATCTGTTATTTTTGACAAATATGATTTTAATTCTTGGTCAATCATTTGTTTCATTGTTAAAATAGCTTTATCTGTATAATTCCACATCATTGAACCATCTTTAGATATACAAACAGAGCTGATTAGACAGTGTTTTTGACCATTTAGTTTTTTTAATATAACTAAAGCTTCTTTTCTGTTTGATGGCTTTGAAATAATTTTTCCATTTAAATCTATAATACTGTCTGCTCCTAACACTAATTCTCCGTTTTTTTTTTTACTAATTTGATTTGCTTTTAGTTCGGCTAAGTTTTTTGAGATTAGTTCTGGAGAAGCCTTTTCTTTTAACAGGTTTTCTTTTATATATTCTTCATTAATATTTGAAGGGCATGATTCACATTTAATTTTATTTTCTTCTAAAATTTTTTTTCTAACTATACTTTTAGAAGCAAGAATAATATTATGCATTTTCTTTTTTTATTTCATAAATTTTTATTATAGATGCTGCGGTTTCTTCGACTGATTTTCTTGTAACATCAACTATTGGCCATTGATATTTTTTAAAAGCTGTTTTTGCATTCTCAATTTCATTTCTAATTTTTTCTAAATTTGTATAATCTATGCTTTTTTTTTCTCTTATAGAGCTCATTCTATTTTTTCTAACATCTATTAATCTTTCTGGTTCTGTAGTTAGACCAACCACACATATAGATGAAGGATTCTCAATTAAAAATTTAGGAATTGAGTTTTTATTTATTAAAGGAACGTTAGAGGTCTTAAATCCTCTGTTGGCTAGATATATTGAAGTTGGTGTTTTGCTGGTTCTGCTTACGCCCAATAAAATAATATCTGATTTATCTATATCATTGATAGAATTTCCATCATCATGATTCATTGTAAATTGAATAGCTTCTATTCTTTCAAAATATTCATCATCTAAGGTATGTTGTCCACTTGGAATATGTGTTGCTTTTTGATGTAAAAGTTTTGAAAAATTCAATATTAAATCTCCCAAAACTCCAAAACATGGTATATTTATTTTTTTTGCTTCTTCTTCTAAAAATTTAGCTAATTTACTATCAACTATTGTATATAAAATAATTGCGTTAGATTGTTGTTGGGCCATATCTAATATTTTTAATATTTGATTTTCTGTCCTGGTAAAAGAATATGAATGATCTTCATATTTAAAGTTTTTAAATTGTGCCTTAAGAGCTAAAAAAATTCTATCTATTGTTTCTCCGGTTGAATCAGAAATTAGATAAATTTGATGTATAATAATCATGTATATAACGTTTAAAACTTTTTAATAAATTACTTAAATATTCAATAATTTTTTATTCATTTCATTCTTATGAAAAAAAAGATTTTTATAAACATAATTAAACATGTTTAAGATTAATATATATAATAATTTATTAGCCTTAATATAGAAGAAAACCCTTTATTTAATTGAATTTTTATACTTTTAAAATTGTTAATAAAAAGTTAGTAAGATGTAAATTAAAAATAATTATCGTTATTCACAATGCTTACAACAATAACAATTAAGTATTATAGTTATTGTTTATTATATTATGAGTCCTATTTTAGAATGTATTATTAATAAAAAAACAAATAAAAAACCTATTTGGCTTATGAGACAAGCGGGTAGATATCTTCCAGAATTTAGAAAAATTAGAGAAAAAAATCCTAATTTTATTAAACTTTGTTTAAATGAAAATTTATTACCGGAAATAACGCTACAACCTTTAAAGAGATTCAATTTAGATGCTGCTATAATTTTTTCAGATATTTTAATGATTCCTTATGGCCTTGGTCAAAAAATAGAATTAAAAAAAGATTTTGGACCCTTATTAAATGAAATTAATATAGATAAAATAGATAAAATTAATGAGACTGATTTCATTAATAAACTTTACCCAATTTATAAATCACTGAAAATAACTTCAAACAATAAATTAATTTTAAAAAAAGATTTAATAGGTTTTGTTGGAGCCCCTTGGACTTTGCTGGTCTATATGTTAAACAAACAATCTCCCAAAAATAAATTAAAAGAATTTTTTTTTAAAGATAAGTTATTAATTAATAGATTATTAAAAATTATAGAAAAATTTATTAAATTACATATCAACCATCAAGTAAAAAACGGCGCGTCTATAATTCAGATTTTTGATAGTTGGGCAGGACTTCTGGATCCAAAAGATTTGCCTCAATATGTATATATTCCAACTCTTAAAATAGTAAATTATGTGAAATCATTAAATGTTCCTGTTATTTGTTTTCCAAGAAATATTAAAAATTATAAAGAATTTTCTGAAATAGTTAAACCAAATGTAATTAACATTGATTATGAAATTGACCCAAAGAAAATTGTAAAAGAATTAAATATTACCATACAAGGGGGACTTGATCCCAAAGTTTTACTTACAGATAAAGAAAATATTAAAAAAAAAGCAAACGTGTATTTGAATATTTTTAAAGATCATCCTTACATATTTAATTTAGGTCATGGTATATTACCTGAAACAAAACCAGAGATGGTAAATTATTTGGTTAACATAGTAAAAGACTTTAAATGAAAATAGCAGTAATTCTTTTTAATTTAGGAGGACCAGATAAATTAGAAAATGTAGAACCATTTTTATTTAATTTATTTTATGATCCAGCAATATTGAATTTCCCAAAATTATTAAGATATCCTTTGGCGAAACTAATATCCAATAAAAGAGCACCTATTGCTAAAAAAATATATAAAGAAATGGGAGGTTTTTCCCCCTTATTAAAACTTACCGAAGATCAGGCAAGAAGCTTAGAACAATCTTTAAATTTTTCACAAAATAATATTATTTATAAATTATTTATTGCGATGAGATGTTGGTACCCAAGAGCCTCCGAAACTATACAAAAAGTGAAACAATTTGAACCCGATGAGGCAATTCTATTACCACTTTACCCTCAATTTTCAACCACAACATCAGGTTCATCAATTAATGAATGGAAAGACATATGTAGGAAAGAAAATTTTAATATTAAAACTAGTACCATATGTTGTTATCCTACTGAAAAAAATTTTATAGATAGCCATATTCAAGAAATAGAAAAAAAAATATATACTCTACAAAATTTTAGACTAATATTTTCTGCCCATGGCCTTCCTGAAAAAAATATTAAAAAAGGAGATCCTTATCAGTGGCAAGTTGAACAAACTGTCGATAAGATTATAAAAAAAATGGATATAAAAAATTTAGATTATATTCTAAGCTATCAAAGTAGAGTTGGCCATCTAAAATGGATAGGACCATCAACGAATGATATAATAATACAGACCTCTAAAAATGGAAAACATATAGTTTTAGTACCAATCGCCTTTGTTTCAGAGCACTCCGAAACTTTAGTTGAACTTGATATCGAATACAAAAAACTTGCAGAAGAAAATGGATGTAAAAACTATACAAGAATACCTGCGCTTGGAATAAACAAACTTTTTATCAAAAGTTTAACTCAAATAATAATTAATAAAGAGACATATAAATATAAAGATAACTTGTATCCGCCCAGAACAAGATGTCCTTCTAACTTTTCAAAATGTATGTGTCTTCAGTAAAATAATTTATGAACTATTATTTATTATTTAAATCATTACATTTAATAACTGTTATTTCTTGGATGGCAGGACTTTTGTATTTACCAAGAATTTTTGTTTATCATGTTGAAAATTATCATAAAAAAGAAGCTACCGATATATTTAAAACAATGGAAAAAAAACTTTACTTTTACATAATGATTCCAGCTATGGTGTTATCTTGGTTTTTGGGTTTCGTATTATTTTTTATAATTGGATTTTTTAACCTGTCTTTATTTTGGGTGAAATTAAAACTTATTTTCATTGTATTACTAACAATTTATCATTTTTATCTTGGAAACTGTTTGGAAAAACTAAAAAACGATCAAAACGCTAAGTCTTCTAATTTTTTTAGGATTATAAACGAAATCCCCACTTTATTACTAATTATCATAATATTTATTGTGATTTTTAAGCCAGTGTAGGGTTGAAATTTAAACTATAGTATATATATTGGATATATCTAACGGACAAATCCCACAAATGAACATACAAGAATTAAAAAGAAAAAGTTCGGAGCATTTAATTACTGAAGCCGAAAAACTCGGCATAGAAAATGCCAGCACGCTTAGAAAACAAGAAATTTTATTTGCTATATTAAAAAAACTTGCTGAAAAAGGCGAAGAAATCACTGGTGGTGGTGTTTTACAATTGCTTCAAGATGGGTTTGGTTTTTTAAGAGCAATTGAATCAAATTATCTTCCAGGTCCAGATGATATTTATATAAGTCCAAGTCAAATAAGAAGATTTGGATTAAGAACAGGAGATACGGTTGAAGGACCTGTTAGAGCTCCTAAAGAGGGTGAAAGATATTTTGCTCTTTTACAAGTTAGTAAAATTAATTTTGAAGATCCTGAAAAATCAAAACATAAGATAGCCTTTGATAATCTAACACCTTTATATCCCAACAAACAATTAATCATGGAAGTCGAAGTTAATAAGGTAGAAAAAAAACCTGATTTAACTCCAAGATTGATTGATCTTGTAAGCCCTATAGGAAAAGGACAAAGATCTTTGATTATTTCACCACCAAAAGCAGGCAAGACCATGATATTGCAGAGTATTGCAAATTCTATAACTGCCAATCATCCTGAATGTTATTTAATGGTTCTTTTAATTGACGAAAGACCCGAAGAAGTAACAGACATGCAGAGAACTGTAAAAGGAGAAGTTATTAGCTCAACATTTGATGAACCAGCACAAAGACATGTCGCGGTAGCCGAAATGGTAATTGAAAAAGCAAAAAGATTAACCGAACATAAAAAAGATGTTGTAATTTTATTAGATTCAATAACAAGACTTGGAAGAGCGTATAATGCCGTTGTTCCAAGCTCTGGTAAAGTTTTAACTGGTGGTGTTGATGCAAATGCATTACAAAGACCAAAAAGGTTTTTCGGCGCAGCCAGAAATATTGAAGAAGGTGGTTCATTAACAATTATAGCAACTGCATTGATTGATACCGGAAGCAGAATGGATGAAGTAATTTTTGAAGAATTTAAAGGTACTGGTAATAGTGAAACTATATTAGATAGGAAAATATCTGAAAAAAGAATTTTCCCTGCGATGGATATAACTAAATCTGGAACAAGACGAGAAGAATTGATATTTGATAAAAATGATCTTCAAAAAATGAATGTACTAAGAAGAATTATAGCTTCAATGGGCCCAATGGATGCAATAGATTTTATTAATTCTAAACTAAAAAATACTAAAAATAATGCAGAGTTCTTTAATTCAATGAATAAACCTGCTTAATAGGTTAGTTTTTAGTATAAAATTGTTTTTTTTTATTTAAATTACAATTAATGGATGTTAGAACAAAAGTTTCTCAATTACAAAATCATCTTCAAGCAGAAAATTATAAATTTGTTGTAGATGAGTGCAATAAACTAATTAACAAGTATCCAGACAACTCTTTTTTTTATAATCTTTGTGGACTTGCGTTGCAAAAGAGTAAAAATATTAAAAATTCTATTGAATACTTTAAAAAATCAATTGATTTAGATACCAATAATATTGCTGCAATCAATAATCTTGCTAACTCATATAAACTCTTATTTAAATTGGATATAGCTGAAAAATTGTATTTAAAAGCACTGAAAATTAATCCTAAATATATTCAGGCTTTAAATAATTATAGTAATTTAAAACAACAAATAGGAAATTTTAATGCCTCTATTGAGCTTTTTCTTAAAGCACTAGAAATTAAACCAAATCAAACCAATATTCTTTTTAGTTTGGCTGCTGCTTATCAAGAAATAGGAAATTTCAAAAAATCTAAGGAAATAGCCAATAAAATATTAACCATAGAGCCAAAAAATGCATCAACTCATAAATTAGTTAGTAGCATTATTAATTATAAGGATGAAAATGATCATTTAACTGTCATGGAAGATCTTATCAAAGATACAACTTTGAAAAAGGAACAATTAATCGACTTATATTTTGCGTTAGGTAAAGCTTATGAAGATATTGAAAATTATGAAAAATCTTATGAAAATTTAGAAAAAGGAAATAAATTAAAAAAAACAAAAATTAACTATCAAATTAATAATGAAGTTAAGTTGTTTAAAAGTATAACCAAGACTTTTGAAGACCTAGATTTAGAAAGTTTTAAGAAAACATCTAAGAATAAAAGTATTATTTTTATTTGTGGGATGCCAAGATCTGGGACTACACTAATAGAACAAATTTTAGCTGCCCATCCACAAGTAAATGGAGGGGGAGAGCTGATTTATTTACAAAATTTAATTGGGCAAAATTTTATAGAAAATTTTAAATTAAATAAGCAAAAAATCATTAATGAAGCTTCATCAAATAATAATATTATTGAAAATAAATATTTTGAATTATTAGGTTTGCACAAATTTAGCTCAAAAATAATAACAGATAAAGCACCCCCAAATTTTAGGTGGATTGGTTTTATAAAAATTTTTTTTCCAAATTCTAAAATTATACATTGTAATAGAAATGCAAAAGATAATTGTTTATCTCTATTTAAAAATAATTTTGCTTCATCGCATATGGACTGGGCTTATGATCAAAAAGACATAGCAGAATATTACAATCAATATTATGACCTAATAAAATTTTGGAATAAAAAACTACCAAAAGATATTTATAATGCTAATTATGAAAGAATTGTTCAAAATAAAGAAATCGAAATAAAAAAATTAATAAAATTTTGTGGATTAAAATGGAATTCAGCATGTTTAAATCATCACAAACACATAAAAGCTCCTATTAGTTCAGCTAGCGTTGTTCAGGCAAGGAAACCTATTTACAGTTCATCATTAAATTCTAACAACAAATATTCTAAATACCTAGAAAAATTATTTTCAATTATAGATGATGGCAATTACTCAATGTAAATATCTTGATTTGGTAATTTTTTTCTTTTTTTTTCATACACCTGTTCCAGACCTTTCTCTAAATTATCCACATAATTTTTTGAATTAAATAAAGTTTTAGATTTTTTATTTTCTTTTAATTTTTTCTTTAATTTTTGAAATTTATTTTTATTAATAGCTAATTCGATTGCAATTTTTTTATACTCCTCTTCATTTTTTGCAATTAATTCTTCAAGGTTTAGTGATTTAAGTAAACTTCCAGCCACATTTGCTGCGAATGTTTTTCCTAACTTTGTTATAATTGGAACATCTGCAATTAAAGATGAACAGCCGGTTGATTGTGCAGAATACGGAGAAGTATCTAAAAAAATATCAGCAAGCTTATGTTTTGCTAAGTAGTCCTCATATTTTTTTGATCTTTCAGTAAAAATAATTCTGCGTTTGTTAACACCATCTTTTTTTGCATAATTATATAAGTTTTCTTTAGTATCATTTTCTGCACTATTTAGCCAAAGAACACTATTTTTGACTTCTTTAAGTATATCCATCCATAAATTAAACATCGAAGGTGTAATTTTGTAATGTTTATTAAAACAGCAATAAATAAAGGTGTCTTCTGATATACCTAGATCACTTTTTTTATAAAAAGTTTTTGATATCAATTGTTTTGAATTATTTGGCATGTATGAGTTGGGCATATAGATAATTTTTTCAGAAAAGTATTTTTTGTAATAATCTTGAATTGTATGCTTATCAGCTATCACGTAATCCATGTTAGCCAATCCCGTTGTACCGGGGTAGCCTAAAAAACTTATTTGTATTGGGGCACATCTTTTTTTAAAAATAGTAAATCTATTAGAATTAGTAAAACCCATTAAATCCACTGCGATATCTATTTCCAATTTTTTGCTGATTTTAATAATTTTATCATCTTCATCTTGGGATATGTCGTAAAATTTATTAAAATTTTTTTTAATTTTTTTTAATGTATCGTCTTTTTTATTTCCAAAATAAAACCCATATAAATTAAATTTATCCTTATTGTGCAATTCAAAAACTTCTTTTATTTGATTAGACACTGCGTGCTCGCAGAAATTAGCAGAAAAATATCCTATATTTATTTTTTCTTTTTTCTTTAATATAGGTAAAAAAGTTTTTTTATTTTCACCAATAAATAAGGCAACAGATTTATTTTGAATTTTCATAGAGTCAAAAATTGACAATATCATCCAAGGTGTAATTGATTTTTTTCTGTTAAGAATATGATCTTTGATATTATTTAAATTTTCATTGTAATTCGTCCAGTCACATAAGCTATTAGAAACTGACATCAAAGCTCCTCTCAAATAATCATAATTTTTATTTATTTTTATTGCTTTAGTAAAATACTCTTTAGCTTTATTAAATTTTTTTAATTCTCTATAATTTATGCCTAAGGCATAATATGCATCTAAGTATCTATTATTAATTTCGATTGACTTTTCAAAATATTTTATAGACTCAATTTTTTTTTCTAGCTTATTTAATATAAATCCAATGTTATAATAAATCGGAGCAAAATTGTTATTTAGGTTTTTAGCATTTAAAAAACACTCAAGAGCTATTTTATATTTTTTTGTATTAATGAATAATCTCCCTAAATTAAAATAATAGCTAAAGTTATTAGAGTTATAATTTATTGCTTTTCGATAATAGTTTTCTGCTGAGTCATATTTTTTTTCACTGAAGGATTGATTTCCTAAATTATAATATGCATCAGAAAATTTTGGATTTACTTTTATAGCCTTTATCCAACATTCTCTTGCTTCTCTATATTTACTAAGAGTCTGTAATAAGATGCCTTTTAAGTTTAAATTTTCCGCAGAGCTTGGATGTTTATTTATTATTTTTTCTAAATGCTCTAGCGCGGCTTTGTAATTCTTGTTTTTAAATTCTATAATGACTTTGTTAATATCTTCCATTAAAACACTATCTATCTAATCAAATTTTTTTTAAAAAAACATATATAAAAAACTATTTTTCGCTATATTTATAAATATGACAATTTTTGCCCTTTCCTCTGGTCCTGGCTTAGCCGGCATATCAATAATAAGAACATCTGGTCCTAAAAGCTCATCAGTTATTAAAATGATGACAAAAGGAAAGTTTCCTGAGCCAAGAATAGCTACATTAAAAAAAATCAATAAAATCAGCACTAATGAGCTAATTGATGAGGGGATAATTATATGGTTTCCTGGGCCAGAGAGTTACACAGGAGAGGATATGGCTGAATTTCATGTGCATGGTAGTCGAGCAGTCGTCGATGCTATCCATCATTCAATTTCGAAGGTGGAAGGATGTAAATTGGCAGAACCTGGAGAGTTCACAAAACTAGCTTTTCAAAATAATAAAATTAATTTGCTTAAAGCCGAGAGTATAGGAGATTTAATTGCGGCTGAAACAGAAATCCAAAGACAGCAAGCTATAAAAATAATGTCAGGAAAAAGTTCTCAAAAATTTAATTCATGGAGAGAAGGATTATTAAAAATTTTGTCTAACATTGAAGCTAAAATTGATTTTCCAGATGAAGATCTTCCAGAAGATATTTTAAAAAATATCAAAAAAATTTCTGAAAAAATTAAAAATGAAATTCAAAAAACTCTTGATGATCAAAAAGTTGGTGAAAGAATTAGAGAAGGATTTAAGATAGCGATTGTAGGCCCAACTAATGCAGGTAAGTCTAGTTTACTTAATTATTTATCTAGGAGAGAAGTTGCTATAGTTTCTGAAATTGCTGGCACAACAAGAGATGTAATCGAAACACATTTAAATATGGATGGATTGCCTGTTGTAGTGTCTGATACTGCTGGAATAAGTGATTCAAAAGATGAGATAGAGAAAAAAGGAATACGTTTAGCCCTTAAAAGAGCAGAAGATGCAGATTTAAACATAGTGGTAATAGAACCAAAAAGTGCCTATTTTACTGGCTTTTTAAAAAATTTGATTACTGATAAATCTATTCTAGCTATAAATAAATCTGACCTTGGAATTGATAATATGATTTATGAATTTAAAAAATATAATCCAATTTATATTTCATTAAAAAAAGAAAAAAATTTAGATAAATTAATTTCAGCTATTAAAGAAAAATTAAAAAATCAATTTATAAATTCTGAAGATATTTTCATTACAAGAGAAAGACATAGACAACATCTAGAGCAATGTATTTCTCACCTTGAAAATTTTAAGAATAAAAATGAATCTGAAGATTTTGATACGTCGGCAGAAGATCTTAGATTAGCTACTAGACATCTAGGAATGATAGTTGGGAAAGTTGATGTAGAAGAGATTTTAGGTTCAATTTTTAATGATTTTTGTATAGGTAAATAAGTCCTAATTTTACTAGTTTTTTAACCTTTTTTCATACATTTCTTGTAAAAAAAAAGATCAATAATAAATTATACTTATGAAAAATGATTTATCATTTGATGTGGTAGTAATTGGTGGAGGTCACGCCGGATGTGAAGCTGCTGCAGCATCTGCCCGCCTAGGTGTAAACACTGCTCTATACACACATAAAATTGAAACTATTGGAGAGATGTCTTGCAACCCCGCTATTGGTGGTTTAGGGAAAGGCCATCTTGTAAGAGAAATAGATGCCTTAGATGGTGTTATGGGTGGTGTAGCTGATAAATCCGGGATACAATTTAGGTTGTTAAATAAAAGCAGAGGTCCAGCTGTTAGAGGACCTAGAACGCAAAGTGATAGATCACTTTATAAAAAATATATGCAGAAAAAATTGATAAACTATTGTAATTTAAGCATATTTTCTGATCCTGTAAATGAATTCATATTTAAAGAAAACAAAATAAATGGATTTATAACTCAATCAGGAAAAACAATTACAACTTCCAAGCTGATACTGACAACCGGAACTTTTTTGAATGGTTTGATACATGTAGGTGAAAAGCAAACTCCTGCCGGGAGATACAATGAGAAACCATCAACTGGTTTAAGCGAGCAATTAAAAAAATATAATTTTAAAATTGGAAGATTAAAAACAGGGACGCCACCAAGATTAGATTCACGAACAATAAATTTTAAAAATCTAGAAGAACAACATGCTGATGATGATCCATATTTTTTTTCTTTCTTAACGAAAAAAAATTTAAACGAACAAGTTTCTTGTTGTATAACTTATACGAACGAAGCTGTTCATAAAATTATTTCAAAAAATTTAAATCGAAGTGCAATGTATTCAGGCAATATTAAAAGTGTAGGACCGAGATACTGTCCATCTATAGAAGATAAGATTGTAAAATTCTCAAACAAACAAAGTCATCAAATTTTTTTGGAGCCAGAAGGTTTAAATGATACAACAATATATCCAAATGGTATTTCAACGTCTTTACCAACTGATGTACAGTATGAAATATGCAGTAAAATCAATGGTTTAGAGAATGTCAGAATTATAAGGCCAGGATATGCTATTGAATATGATTATGTTGATCCTAGAGAGTTATTTTTAACGCTTGAAACAAAGAAAATACATAATCTTTACCTTGCGGGCCAAATTAATGGAACCACAGGATATGAGGAGGCTGCGGCCCAAGGCCTTGTGGCTGGTATTAATGCAGCACTTTCTTTGAAAGGCGAAGAACCATTTATTCTTGATAGATCTGAAGCTTACATAGGAGTTATGATTGATGATCTTGTTACCAAAGGGGTTGCTGAACCTTATAGAATGTTTACATCAAGAGCAGAGTACAGATTAACTCTAAGAGCTGATAACGCCGATTTGAGGTTAACAAAAAAAGGAATAAATATCGGAGTTGTTTTAGGTGATAGAGCTGAAGCTTTTATAGAAAAATCTAAACATTTAGAGGACATATCATTAAAAATGGAGAAAATAAACATAACCCCATCTAAAGCATCTAAATATAATGTACATATTGCCAAAGATGGTGTTTTTAGGTCTGCAAACCAAATTTTAAGCCAAAAAGGGGTTAATATGGAAAAAATTAGGTTAATTTGGCCTAAAATTCCTTATATTTCAAAAGATATTGATGATCAGCTTGAAATTAATGCTCATTATAGAGATTATTTGATAAAGCAAGAAGCAGATATATTGACATTTAAAAGAGATGAAAATCTTGAAATACCAGAAAATTTAAATTACGATGTTCTTAGCGGCCTTTCAAATGAGGTAAAGTCAAAATTTAACCAAATTAGACCAAAAACCATGGGTCAAGCTCTAAGAATAGACGGTATTACCCCGGCCGC
>Ga0187833_10003645_pt1 | contig 15492 bp, 22 predicted proteins | sample ETNtaG_37_FD_167968 | JGI IMG/M metagenome (GOLD analysis project Ga0187833, IMG submission 167968) | Marine microbial and viral communities from oxygen minimum zone, Eastern Pacific Ocean - ETNP2014_SV_400_PacBio MetaG (Illumina Assembly) | ecosystem: Environmental > Aquatic > Marine > Hypoxic...
TCACGAGTATACAATGAGTATCATGCTTTGATTGTTAAATTGGCTAAAACCCACTGTCTTGCTAAATATCCAACTTGTAGTAGTTGTCCTTTGACAAAAGGGTGTAAGAAGGATTATTAGCAATAGGTCAACTTTGATGGGTTGCAAGTTGCTGCCGCTCAGTTGCTTCACCGATTTAACAGATCCTTTACAGGAGTTGTATCACTCTTGAATTTCTTCTCTCCCCCTACCTGGGTATGGGGAGAGAAGAAATTAGGCATTATATGTATGCGGCGAAAATCCCCGAATTACAAAAGCTATCAACCAGTCCTAATCATTAACTTTTTAAATCCTGATTTATTTATCTAACCATGGCGTTGGGCATTAGCATTGCATTTATTGTCATAGGTGCACTTATCGTTTTCTACTACTTTGTTTTCAAAAGAGATCCAGCTGTCCAAACTCCCCAAGGGAAAAACATTGTCAGCCCAACAAGTGGCAAGGTAATTGCAATCATATCATCAAATAATTTGGAGAGTATTGAGATCAAAAAAGGAATGATGGGAAAGATAAAAACAATAGCATCTGAGGTTGCCAAGGAATACACCATAGTGTCTATCATGATGACTCCTTTAGACGTTCACTTTCAATACGCCCCAATCTCTGGCACAATTATCTCAACAAAACACATTTCTGGAACTTTTGTCAATGCAGTCTCAACTCAGTCACTAGATATCCTTGAGAATGAAAACAACGAGATCCTAATTAAGGGATCAAATTATAAAATCAAGGTTATCCAGATAGCTGGATTTCTTGCAAGACGAATCAATTGCTATGTCTCTAAAAATCAAAAAGTAGATAAAGGAGAAAAGATAGGATTTATAGATCTAGGATCACAAGTGTCTTTGATCCTACCATCAAGCATTAAAATTACTGTGAAGAAAGGACAAAAAGTAATAGGTGGCCAAACCATAATTGCAAATGAAAAAAATCAATAGAGATGAGCTCTTCACAATGTTCTATTTTCTCAGGATTATTTTAGCAATTGTAGTTATGATAACATTGTTTAAGCCTTGGCGCATACTTACCCTACTTTTGTTTCTTGTGACGATTCTTGTTGGCTTTGCCGATTACGCCAGATTCAAGGTTACAAAACAATATTCTCAGGTTGATTCTATCCTAAGTAGTTTTGCAGACAAGCTTCTCATTGATCTCTCTGCAATTGCGCTCTATATCGAAGGGCTCTTGCCGGTCTGGGTGTTAGTGGTTTTCCTGACAAAGGATATCCTATTTATAGCAGGAGGGTTCTATACACTCTCAAAAAACCAATATGCAGTATTTCATCCAAGCACAGTAAGCAAGATAACGCTGTTCTTTCAAGTTGTTGCCATAATAATGATTATGTTTGACAAGCCAGATCAAATACTGCTCTTGACAGCTGTTTTTCTGACTCTAGGAACAATTATCTTTACCTATTTTAGGCCTGAAATCAAAATCCTGAAAAAAAAGGAGCAACTACCACAATTTACATTTAAGAATTTGATCAAGCCTGCAGATTATTTTACCATGGGAAATGTTCTGCTTGGTTTATTAAGCATAACCTTCGCCATACTTGGAAGGACAAGGATTGCTGCGAGTATCTTGGTGGTTGCTGTTATTACTGATTATTTTGACGGAAAGATTGCTCGTATGACAAAGACCAGCAGTGAATTTGGAAAGCAGCTTGACAGTCTGGCTGACACTGTGAGCTTTGGAGTTGCGCCAACAGTAATCGCTTTTACCTTAAACCAATCCCGATTAGCAATCATTGCATTCTCAATCTTTCTAATCTGTGGAGTATTGCGATTAGCAAAATACAACATTATGGAGTCACAGGGATACTACATTGGGATGCCTATCACGCTAAATGGCATAATCATTCCAGTGCTCTACTTTGTAGGGCTGCCTGCACTCTATCTGCCATATATCTACTTAATTCTTGGAATTCTTATGGTGGCTCCTGTCCAATTGAAGAAGAGGAGATAGACAGACAAACCTCTCCCATTTTCTCGTCCATAGAAAAATATTTTTTTAAGATTCTCGAATTATTAATCCTATAAAAAGAAAATTCTGGATAAACGATTCCCTATTAGTGATTTCTTTCGATTTCAAGAAAAATTCTCCCTTTTTTTCAGCCAAAGGCATATTAAAAATCATCACCTAGTATTCTTTGTGATCCAGATGGGAATTATTACAAAATCAATGAAATATGCTTTGATTGTTGGAAGCGCATTTTACATGGGCTATGGTTGTGGGATAAAATCTCCAAAAAGGCCTATTGAACCACTCTCAAAGAGAACATCCTATCTTGATTACACTGTTAGAGAGATAATTGACATTGGTAAAAACAAAATGAAGCAATCAATCGAGGATTCGCTCATGGATGAGGTGATTAATCATGGAAATGAATGAAATTAAACAATACTGCAAGGAAAAGGCAAGAAAAGTTGCAATTGTCGGCGCACTCTATATCACTTTGGTGAATCCGGGCATTGGATATTTCATCAGTAATTCTCCTAAAAAATGGGTGCAGGATGCATACCATCTTGTACATACAAAGAGAGATAACATTTCAGATTTTCTCTATGAAGGTCTGAAGTAAAGAATAGAAGGAAGAAAAAAGACATACATAGCGATAGCTATGGAGGTAATAAAATGGAAAATATGTTTTCGTTAATGAACGAACAGTCAAAAGATAGCGCCACAACATGGCGAAGCACAACAACATTAAGGCTCATCGGTCAAGTTGAAGAACAATTAGGAAGAGCATTAAGGGATGATTATGACGTGCAACAGAACCGAAATTATCCAGATGATCTTGCAAGCAGTTCAATTGCTGAGGGTAGAGAAAACCTTGTGGGAACAGCTCTTTCGATCTCCAGAGATCTAACACCTAGCTTTTTTGATAGGTTAAAGAGAGCAGTCACTAGTAATGGCAAAAAGGATTTGGAAACAAAAATAAAAAGAGCTCAAAGTGCTCTGCAGGATCTCAGTCGGACTAGTGCCCACTATAGAAATTTGATACCCAGACTTGAAGAAAAGCACTTTGCAGATCTGGAAAACTTCAAGCAGGAAGTACTCCAGGTAGAGGCTTACCACACACTTATTCCACTCATAGGTAAAGAACTAGAAAGGCTAAATAAACAATATGAGCAGTCAAACAGTAAAGAGACTCTACCAGGTTTCGAAAAATCGTGCAAAACAAAACAAAAGTTATACCCAATCAGACAAGATGCAATGATATCTGGTATCTATCATCTTGGAGCTATTCGATCCGGGCTTATAGCTTACGATGATATGCAGGTCTCTGAGAAAGAGGTTGAGGATGCAACAGCAGCCTACACTATCTCTATGGATACCCAGACACAGCTCAATATCTATTTGCAACATGCAAAAAAAGCATTTAATAATGGTTCATATAATGGTGAAGTTATAGAGGCTGTATCTCAATTAAGGAATTATGCTATGGGTATTGAAGAGGATCATACTGAGCGAGTCAAAATGATCAATGAGGAAAGAAAGGCTTATAGGCATCGGCTTAGTCAGATAAAAGCCATCAATCTAGTCCCTGTCTGTAACCAAAACGGGATTGACATGGAGCGCCTAGATGCAATCTACAATTCAACCATTCAACTCCTAGGCATGAATGGGAACAACCACCAACTGAGAAAATAATCACCATCCATAACATTTATATACCATAAGCACCAAATTTACTCCAAAAAGAGGTGCTTAATGGGAGTTATGGATAAGTTAATGTTCTGGAAGAAAGGTGATGACTTTGATTTTGATAAGGATTTAGGGGATGATTTAGGCCCAGGAGCTTCACCTCCCACTCCCAACCTCGGATCAGGACCTGATAATAAGGAATTGAACATACCAAGCCTTGAAGGCTCGGAATCAGGTCCGCCAGGTAGTTCTCCAAAAGATGATCTTGCGCTGCCAGGTTTAGAGTATTCTGATCCTGCAATGGCAAAGTTAGATAATCCAAAGATAGGACCACTTGAGCCTATGAGTAATAATCCAATGACTCAGGCAACAGCACCAGGCCCTTCTAATCCAGGACCACCAGTTTCTCCAGTTACAACAGCTCCATTACAATCTGCTGTATCTGAAGTTAGTGAAAAAAATATGGAAGTAATCTCTGCAAAGCTTGATATGCTAAAGGTTTCAATAGAGAGCTTAAATCAAAAGCTTGATAACCTCACACGTATAGCTTCTGATCATTCTGACACAGATCAATTTAAGAAGCATTGGTAATAATCAAAAATATATACACTCTATATTCTATTGGGACAATGACTATATAATCCTATTACTACATTTCCTGTATGAAATATAATCCCTTATTTGAAAAACCTAAAAATGTTCCTATACTCTGGCAAGTAGACCATAGAGTAATAGCCATTCCTGTAAAAGAAGTAGATCCTCCTAAACATGATTTTGTTAATCCCCTTGTTGAGCAGAGTTTTCGATTAGACAAATTCTATGAAAAAACACCAATTCTGGAGTATCTTCAACTTCCAGGAAAAAAAGAATATTTTCTCTAGTCCAAAAACCTTTTAAACCTGCTCATTACAATTATCATCATGAAAGAAGAGAACAAAAAAACCATAATTGTTTTTTTAACTCTGATTATTGTGGTTATACTTGACCAAATAACAAAAGTTTGGGCAGTTAATTCATTAAAAGAGACTGTGCCCCTAATCGGTAATATCCTTAAGTTTCAGCTTACTGTAAACACAGGAGCTGGCTTTGGATTCTTGCAAGGTTATAATCTCTTATTTATCTGGATCATGATCGTAATTATTGGAGGGATCCTCTTTTATTATGATAAAATTCCTGAAAAGTCATACCTCTGGTTCGCAACAGGATTAATCCTGGGAGGAGCAATTGGGAATCTTATCGACAGAATCCATCTAGGATATGTTATTGATTTTATTGATTTTATCTACTGGCCTGCATTTAATATTGCTGATAGTGCAATAACTATTGCTGCAGTTCTTGTTGGCATTTATATTATATTTGAGGACTCTTAATTATAATTATTCTTAGATCTATTTCTTCTTAGCCTTGCTCTTTCTACTAGATTTCTTTTTAGGTGCTGATGCTGATTTAGAAGCAACACTTCTCTCCTCATAGACTTCAACCTTTGGATCTTCAACAACGGGCGGTGCTACTTCTTCTCCCTCCTGCATTCTCCATTTTCTCTCTTCATAACTCTCAAGGCTCCCAACACAGACGAGGAATGCAAACAGATTGATGATAGACAGACCTATAAATGTCCAGAATCTGCCAATACCAAAGTAGAGCAGGATAACATAGACAAGTAGAGCTGCAAATAACAGCATACCAATCTGATATGTCCAAGGCCTGTCTCCAAGAATTCCAAGTAAAACAACTAGTCCTATAATTCCAAAAAATGCCATTAAAGCAAAATGGGTATAGAATCTATCTCCTGTTCTCTCGAAAACTCGATAAACAATGCCCAAAAAGTTCAAAAACAAGATGAGCAACAATATAATAAAACGTCTTTCCCCCATGTAAACTACTGAAAGGAAATTCATATTTAAAGATTTCTATTGTCAAGTAGTATCAATGGAAACTATATGATTTAGAACTCATCAACATCTGTCAATTTATCGAGCATCCCTTTTCTTTTAAGGAAATCTACCTGAGCAGGCCTGTATTTGATAATGATATCGCCTTTCCCATCCCCTCCTAATTCCCATGGCTGGACAAGAACAATATCCCCAGCTCTCACCCATAACCTTCTTTTGAGCTTTCCAGGAATCCTACAGATCCTTGTTTTGCCATCCAAACACCTTACTCGAGAACGAGAAGCACCCAATCTTTGATCAAGAATTCCAATACTTTGATTGCCTCTTGGCATCATAACTCTGCTAAGATCCTGTTGTATTGCATCTTGTTTTGCTTGTTCTTCTTTCTTTTTACTCATTAAAACTCTAAAAAGCGGAACGATTTATAAGAGTTGTGGTCAAAAAACAGGGTTCTGTTTCATGTCCAAACTCTTCTCATATCTAGAAAGTATATCAGTCATTCCATCGATGAAATCATCCCCTCCTACCAGAAGAGGGTGGGAATAGAGAACCTCCCTAGCGCCATGGTTGTATTTTTGGCATTCTAAATCCATGTCAAATCCTCTATAAGGTCTTCTTCTATGATCTACTGCTTTAGCATCACTGAATCTGCTAAACAAGGGTTCGGTTGAGATATCATGAACTGCTAATCCTGTATGAAAATAACCAGTCCATAGGCCTTCGTAGACACGTGTTCTTGCTAGAAAGTCCTGCTGATCAACTATAACTCTACTGCCAGGAAACCTCTCCTGGATATCCCATGATAACTCCTCTCTCCATGCTAATCCATCCTCTGGAGTCTCATGCTCAGGCAGCTTTTGTTCCAAAAAAATTACATTCTCCTTGCTTTCATTCTTAGGGCCTAACCTCTCCAAACCATCAATGGTAAGGATGTGGGTAATCTCTGTGAGAGTATCCTGTTTCAGACCAGCCACAAGTTCATTATTTTCATAGATTCCTATTATGGTTCCAAAACCACCTCTTCTAGCTGCATAATTCCTTGTACAATCCAATGGATCAAGTATGATAACCTTGCCGTTTCCATTGTAATGGGCACCGAATTCTTCCCCAAAAATATTGTAATCTGGCAGAATCCTGTTAAAGTAATCTCTCAGAAGAACCTCGGTCTCTATATCAGCAGCAGTTGCAATGTCTGTATTATCATACTTGCCATTGACTCCAATATTCCCTCTAGCAAGCACTTCCAGATGCTTTGCTTTTGCCAATCCACCTGCTTCCAATAGTATATTTCTATATTCCATATACAATTTTGAAAAGGATAGTGGCTTTAGGTGTGTCGATAGAGACTATATATTGAGGGGGAAATCTATATATTTTAACTAGGTAAAGAAAAAATACGAGCCTGCGAGGATTTGAACCCCGGTCTGCCGGTCCGAAGCCGGCCGTACTATTTGCCTTAGCAAATAAACCTTTGCTACCCAGGCTATACTACAGGCCCATGAGAAATTACTGTTTATTGATACTATTTAAACTTAATGAGAAATTTAGACATCCCTTCCAATAACAATCTCCACTGTAGAAACGCGAACTTCTTTTCCTTCCTTGTTCTGGAAAGCCTCTGAATCTATTTTGATATCATTCACCTTAACCTGACCCTCTAGAAATCGTTTACATGACACCTCAGCAACATCAACTGCTCTGGATATGTACTTACCTCGAGCTTTAACAATAACCTCAGAAGCGTTTTTGGTGGTGAACTGCATCACTACACCAGTTACATAGTTCATGAATGGTTTTCCACCAATGAAGATGGAATTGTCTGCCATGGCTTGGCCTCTAGGCTCTGTTCTTTCTTGTCACATAGCCTGCTATAATATTTCTATGCTTTTTACTTGGTATGTCTGCTAATTCTGTAACAACTTTTTTATTGTCTTCGAAGTTGTCCTTTACCTTATCCTTGTGGTCTCTGATTATTTTGTTTGTTATTCTCTTCAATAGCTGTGTTTTTATTCGTCCCATGACAATAATAGGTTATGTAAAGATGTATTTAAAGCTTTGGTAATAATTAATATTTTACCATATTGTAAAGAATTAATTAGGGTCAATATTAAAAACCCCAAGCTAATTGCTTACTTATGGATGAAAGGTTAATCACGGCTGATGGGGAAGGGTTTATGCCTTTGATAGATGAAGAAGAACCTGAGTTTCTAGATAGGGCAGATAGAACAAAAGAAACAGGGCAAGCATTTATCAGTGATTTTAAGGATCTGGACAGAAAAAAATATTTCGAGGGTGGAGTAGAATCTATTATCCTTTTCCACCCCTCATCAAAGAAAAACGTCTTTGACCACGTTGAAGATCAATGGTCTTTCAGGCCTGAACACATTCCTATTCTACAGTATCCCCATGGAGTCTGGATCAAACAGAAAAATGATAATCAGGAACTCCAGAGGGGAAGGATTGCTTTGGGCCACCTAGGAAGAACCACTTTAGATTTTCTCTACAAGAGTACTGAGATCCCCATCGCAGGAGTGATAGAAAGCATTTTTTTTGATGGAGAGTGTGATACAGTCTTTGCTCATGAACTAACTCACTGTGCAAGAGGCGTAATCTCAAATCAGGATACACATATCTATCCAAAGAGTGAATTTGAACATAGAAGAAACATCCTTGAAGAGACCATCGGTTATTATACCTCTCGGGAAAGGATGCGAAAACAAAAGGCAATCGGTGACCTTATGAAACAGGGCTATCTAGGTCTAAGCATGACTGATTCTAGAGTGACTATAAGGGCTGACAGCCCATACATAAACACACAGGAGATCATCAGTGGAGCAGTCACACCCTACCCATTAATGAAAAAGAAAGTTTTAGGTGCAGCGCTAGCGACAATTGGAGGTTCAGCACTAGCAGGTCAGGCCAAACTAGCAATTGGATTGACATTGGTCTTAGGCTTAGCACTCTATAAATCTAGACAGAGAAAAAGAAGGTTTATGACTGTTTGCGATGATTTTTTCAATATCCAGGACTATCTTATGACTTCGCTGCCAGAAAAGAATGCTCGAGCTATTTTAGGAAGATTAGCATTGCGTGAGGTTGATGAAATAAGCCAATGTATGGACAGGGGAATGAACATTAAACAGTATGCACACGGAAAATCAAAATTAGGCCACTTAAAATGGCAAATCATCCAGGAAAAATATATTGATTAATCACATCCTCTCTGGAGCCTTGATTCCTAACAAACCTAATCCATTCTCTAAGACTTGCTTCACAGCTAATATCAACACCAATCGTGCATCTCTAAATGTTTCATCCTCTTTTAAGATTGGTTTTGTATGATAGAATTCGTTAAATGATCTGGCTAAAGCCAACAAATAATGAGAAAGACTATGGACTTTTAATGAATTTGCTGACTCAGAAACTACTTTAGGAAAATCACCTATGAGCTTGATGATTCCAAGTTCATCTTCTTCCCCAAGAAAACTTAGATCTGCTTTGGTATTTACCTTTTTACCATACTTTCTAAGAATAGAACAAATCCTGGCATGTGCATATTGTACGTAAGGTCCTGTTTCACCTTCAAATTCAAGTGCTTTATCCCAATCAAATATTAATATCTTATTATTTTCTCTTGTAAGCATCCCAAATTTTAATGCCCCCCATGCTATATTGCTTGCGCTCTCTTCAATTTCTTTCTTACTCCATTCCTTATGCCTCTTCTTTACCTCTTCCAAACTCTTGGAAAAAAGCTTATCTCTTAAATCAGGAAAAATAACAACATTTCCTTCACGAGAACTCATTTTTCCCTCAGGGAGCATAACCAATTCGTAGATAAGATGCTTACTAGGAAGTTTTTTGTGAATGCCAAGTAATTCATACATTTTGTAAACCTGCATAAAGTGAAGTTCTTGTTCTTTACCGACCAGATTAATGCTTTGAGTAAGTTTAGGATACTCCTTAATCTTAAGCATAGCTAAACCTAAATCCTTTGAAGAATAAAGCGCCTGGCCTTCCTGTGTTACTAAAACCACAATTCCCAAAACCTCATCTTTAAAATCAATAATAATTGCGCCTTGGTCTACTTTAGCTATCTTTTTCTTTACTAAGTCATTCGATATCTTAACACCTAGCTCTTCAACTTCGCTTTCAAAGTACAATCTATCAAACTTAACTCCGAATTCCTTATAGAACTCCTCAAATTCATCTATGCAGTCTTGCCTAGTCTCTTTCCATTTCTTGACGATCTCCTCATCCCCTTCATAGAATTTTTTGGACATTTCTTTAATTTCGTTTTCATATTTTTTATTATCCTTTATTTTCTTATTTGCATCCATGTAGATTTTTCCATAAAAGTTCAACTTATCCTTATTTGGGGCTTTTTTATTTTTTAATCCCCACAAACATTTGATTACATGGGGTCCAACATCTCCTTGATAGTTTGATCTAATGATGTTCTTTCCAGAGAACTCCATAATTCTGCTTAATGCAGCCCCCAGACAAATATTTCTTATATGGCCAATATGGACTGCTTTGTAAGGATTAGCGTGAAAAAATTCAACCATGATGTTATCCTTTCCTTTTTTCTGAGAACCATACTTATCCTTCTCCTTTAACACAAGCTTAATAACATCCTGTAGGAAGGAACTCCTATCAACAAAGAAATTAAGATAGGGTCCAGATGCCTCGATTTTATCAATCCCTTTTGGTAGTTCAATCTTTTCCTTTAACTCGTTAGCAATCTCCACAGGGCTCTTTTTCAATGTTTTAGATAAAACAAAGCAAGGAAAAGCAAAGTCTCCCATGCTTTGGTCTGGAGGTACCTCTAGAGGGATCTCCTTGAGCTTTGTCTCTTTTTTCAGAAGCTTGACAATTATTTCTTTAAAGTCCATATTGTTCTAAGTAAAATGTTAGAATATAAATGTTTCTATGTTCCTTTTCCGATTAAGCCGAAAATACGCATGAAAATTCTCCGATAGGCATATTAATTCCTTTAACTCAATCACTAAAAACCGAAAAGTATATATAAAAGTATACTTTTTAGTATAAGTATGAGTGAGAGAATTGACAATTGGAAAAATAAGTATTCGCCCTACAAAGCACTATCTGCAAAATCATGCAGATGTAGAATGGGATTTAGTAATACTTACAATCCTCTCACCAAGCAAAGTCCAAAAAAACAAGCGCTATGGTAAAGATAGATTCACCTACATAAAATACATGAAGAAGCAGATTATCAAGATTCATGCAAAAACTGACAAACTAGAAAACATAATATGGGTCATTAATGCCTTTAAACTGAAAAAATGAAATGCCAACAATGCAAAAATAACATGAAAAAGGTCATATTTGATCTAGGATATGGAGTAGATGTTGAATCATTTCACTGCAAAAAATGTGGTTTTAATGTTACTCCTGATAAAAAAATGAAGAAAGCCTTAACTTCTTTAAGAGATCAAATGAAAAAAGAAATCAAGATAATTAAGATAGGTGATGGATTAGGTGTAAGATTCCCAAATGAGATAGTAAAATCATACAATATCAAGAAAGGTGGAGAAATTACCATCAAGCCAGTTTCTGACGGTATAAAATTGGATATTTAATTTAGTTCTTCTTCTATATCAACAACATCCCTACAAGCCCTCTTCAGCTCTTCACAACGGACTAAATCAGTAGGTTTAGCACCAACACCACATTGTTCAGAATAATCCTGGCAGGGAAAAGCACTGTAAGCTAAACCTACAGTAGGAGGTCCAAATGGGACAGTCATCTCCAAAGCAATACCTCCAGCTACTAAAAGAATCATCAAAAGAACCAAACCATCATGCTTCTTAGGCCTGTAAACCATGATATCTAGACATTATATGGGTTTAAAAACATTGTCACACATCAAGAAGTAGTAACAACTATAAACCAAAAGTCACAAGACTTACGTCTTGAACTTTCGCTTTATTCACTTCGCTCATAAACCGAAAGTGTCCTGGAACTCCCTCATCTTTCTAAAATGATTTAAGAAATCAATCCCTTTGTCCTTAATAATAATGTAATGATTGCCTGTTTTTCCATCCACCTTGCTAATCATCTCTTTAGTGATAAGCTCTTCTAGATAACTGTTTAATAACTTATGAGAAAGATTGGCTTTATACATCAAGTGTGTTGGCTTAATCCTGCCACCTTTTTGCTGGATACTATTCAACATATCGTTGATAATATCCATCTTTGTTCTTCTACTTGACATTTTGTATCACTTATTTAGTTTGGGCAATGAAACACTAAACCCCTTATTTCTTAATAACAATTGAGTAAAATGTATAAGCTAAAATCAAAAATCCAACTAATTGGATTAACTGACCAGCTACATAAAAATAATCATGAAATATTGTTAATATGAAGACTAACTGGCTAAAAAAGATTGCTGCAAAAGCCCATCCTACCCTAAGCCTTTCTTTGCTCTCCTGTTTCCTGTTATACCATAAATAATTGTAGACAATTCCTGCTGAAATAATAGCAGAAGCAACATGGAAAACAAAGTATTGTGAGCTGCTAAATAAAATAATAATCGTGCTTAAACCCATAGCAATAGCAATATCATAACGATTCTTGTTTTTAGTTACAACATAATACAGTCCATACAATCCAAGCAATACTAAGAATCTATAAAAGAGAAAACCTACAACATATGCAAGCCTCGATTGTCCAGTATACTGAACAGTTAAATTAACAGCATCATATGCTACTTTGTTAATTTTAGGATAATAAATAACCAAATTCATAGCAACTTTGGACAAAAAAGCCAAAGCAATGGATAAAAAGGACAAAGCAAAATACTTATCCCTTTTTCTCCCAGTAAATGAAAATATCTTATAAGCATAGAAAGCTAATAACCCTAAAACAATAACTGAAACAATATCAATAGCTGCATCATATCCATAGAACCATTGAGGGCTGAATTTAATTCTTATCATAAGGATAAATGTCACTTATTGGTTTAAAAACCTTATGGAAATTAGTTTTCATAAGGTTCAAAATGCTTGCATTTTGTTACCTTATGGAATTAAGGACAACAACCGTTAGAACAATATGAATAAACCCAATTTAAATCAATTATTAACCGAAAGGTTTATAAACTTTAGTTTACACCTATAAACTAAAATGAATAAGTATAAACTTAAGTTTACAAAGCTGCAAAATGAGATATTTCGGTTGCTTTGTATTAAAGCAGGGAAAGAGCTTAATCAGAGACAAATTGCAAGATTATTGAATGTCTCACCTACTGCAATACAGAAAGCACTACCTCTTATGGAGAAGGAAGGAGTCATAAAAGTTGTTAAGGATAAGGGAATAAATCTCAAGATTATTTTGCTGGATCATCATGCTTTAGTCCATAAGATGTTGGATAATCTTAGCCAAATTCTTGATAGTGGATTAGTAGAGGAATTAGAGGAATTGTATCCAGGATGTGCTATTATCCTATTTGGAAGTTATGCTCGTGGAGAGGATACTATAGATTCTGATATTGACATTGCAGTAATTACACCTAAGCAAAAGAATCTAGAATTAACTCATTTTGAGCAAATCCTTGAAAGAGAAATTAGGGTACAGACTTATCCCTCTTTTGAAGGCCTATCAGAGGAAATGAAAAAAAGTATAATGAATGGGATAGTATTAGGGGGCAGCTTATGAAGCCATTGAAAAACTTTGATGAGTTTGTTAAGAGTAAGGTGGTAAGAATTGCATCTTCTGATAAGGCAAAGTCTGATTCATTAGCTAAGGAAAGCGAGCAATCTTATTTGTTTCTCCTTGAAGTTGAAAAATCCCTTGGAATACACGATAATAATGCAAATACACTAATTAAGAATGCATATGACTGTCTTATGGAAGCAATACGATCAAAAATGATCTTAGAAGGTTATTTCTCATCAGGTCAAGGAGCACACGAAGCAGAAGTAGCATATCTTAGGAAATTAAACATATCAGACTCTGATGTCATATTTGCAAATCAATTAAGGTATTATCGCAACGGTATATTATATTATGGAAAATCATTTGATGCTGAATACTGTAGGAAAGTTATTAAATTTGTTAAGAAGATGAAAGACTTGTTAAAGTGAAATAATCTAAAGTAGCATCATAATATTAAATCAACTAAGGACTGAATCTTATCCTGATATGGTAGAACTAGTGCCAATGTCCTTAAGGTGGTGGTGCGTATTGTTCTGCATAATCTCCTGTGTCTCCTTCTACTCCTTGCTCTGAACCTATTTTCTTTGCGAAGCATCTCTTGTTGTAATCACCCCTACCCGATTCAGGCCTTTCATCACAATCTATTCTGCTAATAACTTCATACTGCTGTCCAAACTCTTCATCTGTAAGGCCTTGTTGAACAGCAGAAGAAGTAGCGCAAATCACACTCTCATACTCACTCCTTTCTTGTTCAGTAAGTCCGTTCATAGAACAGTCACCAAGTAAGTACTGAACACAATAAACGCTGTAATCCGCTTGATAATGTTGGTCACAATAACCTATTCCCATAGTATGAGGTCGGAAATTTCCATCAGAAAGTCTTTGTTCAACATCTGGATTTGTCATACAACGAGCAACAGATTTTCTATTTCCATTATTACGGGCATCGCAATCAATACCGTTTAGAGAACCATCTCTCTTACACGCACACTGCTGCTTAACTTTTAGAAAACACTTGTAGGTACCAGAAATTCCAGGTTTTGGATCACACTTAACTGCTTCATATATATTTGGGACAGAATATCTCAATGCATTATATGCTTCAGAATAAAAATGATTCAATACAGATTCTACTTTATCTGAAGGAAACCCTCTATTACGAAAAAGTGCAAGTAAATAATTTCTCTCTACACATTCAGCATCTTCAAAAGGAGAGGATGTACCAAATGCTTCAGGATCTTCAGCTAGTATAGCATCACGTGTGCATGTGGGTTTCCAAGCCGTACAGGTTCCAGCCATTTGTGATCTTCCTTCATACTTACAATCAGCTTTTCCAAACTCTTTCCAAAAACCTCCATGATCAGGACTTTCTGGAGTACTAAAACGGCAATCAGGGTTTTCATATTTTTCTTGATCAATAAATCCTTCTCTAACATCTCCAAGCTCGCAAACATCTCTTGCACCAAAACATTTTTTTCCTTCAGGACAGGTTGGTTCGAAAACACGGACTCCTTCATGAATTTTTACAGAGGTCCAACCTGGACCTGGTTTATTTGAATTACATTCTCCTTTGTTAAAATTTAATTGTTCGGCAGCATCTGCACAGCTAGGTATACACCTTTCAGGACATACTCGTTCAGCTCTCGCTGTTTGTTCTATAAATTTTTCATCTACTTGTATATTATGTGCTCGACAAACTGGTCCTAGTTTTAAAGGATCACAAGATTCTCCATCAGTACAATCTTCTACAATTCCTTCAGAAGTACAATCCTTTCTATCCGGAATATCTACAGTATCTTCCCAACAATCAAATATACATCTATCTATTGGACCACTACCCATTTCATCAATATCTGAACTAGAAGATGTATCATCTGGCATATCTACATATTCACCAGTATTAGGATCATAATTATCAGGAGGGTTTAGCGAATCTATAATATCAGCCATATCCATAGCATCTTCTCCATATGGATCGTAAACTGGTTGGGAATCATCATATCCAAAAGCTTTCCCAACAGTCCCAGTCCCTTGTATCATTTTCAATGCAGCAACAGCAACAATAACACCCACAACGACAATCAAAACATTCAGCATTTGTGGTAAATGATGATGAACATGATGTTCAGAACCAGAATGTTGACTTTTAGTTGAGCTTGATTTATGTGTTGATTTTCTCTTTTTTGCCATAGTATGACCACCAAAACAGCTAGATAATTAACTTTTGGAA
>Ga0187833_10003649_pt1 | contig 15485 bp, 12 predicted proteins | sample ETNtaG_37_FD_167968 | JGI IMG/M metagenome (GOLD analysis project Ga0187833, IMG submission 167968) | Marine microbial and viral communities from oxygen minimum zone, Eastern Pacific Ocean - ETNP2014_SV_400_PacBio MetaG (Illumina Assembly) | ecosystem: Environmental > Aquatic > Marine > Hypoxic...
TGGACGAATTGCCTCAATTAATTAATGTGATCAAAGGCGAAATGAGCCTGATCGGTCCCAGGCCTCCGATTCCCAATGAAGTTGAAAAGTACGACGTATGGCAGAGAAGACGCCTGTCCATGAAACCCGGTATGACATGTATCTGGCAAATTACCTCGAATCGCAATAGAGTCGGTTTTAAAGAATGGATGAATATGGACCTGCGGTACATTGACAATTGGTCACTTGGATTAGACTTTAAGATACTATTGAAAACGTTACGGGTTGTGATAACGGCGGCCGGAAGATGAGAATTAAATATGACTTGTTTCCAAATACCTGAGATGACGGATGGAAGAAAAGAGTTGTGACGATGTATATTCTTGGACTCAGTGCATTTGCTCATGAATCGTCCTGTTCTCTTATTAAGGATGGGGAAATACGCGTCGTTCTTGAGGAAGAAAGATTTAATCGAGAAAAGCACACCTCAAAATTTCCGATAAATGCAATCGAGCAGTGCTTGTCTATCGAGGGTATCACCATCAGCGAGATCGATAAAATTACATTTTTCTGGCACCCTATGAAGGAGGTCACCGGAAACATTATCCATGTTATAAGATACCTCCCTGAAAGCCTGAACCTTTTGCGAACTCACTCCGGAAGTGATGAATGGTCATTTCTAAAGCGGTTTTGGTCGAAACAGAATATCGGACGGAAGATCAAGAACCATTTTGGATTAAATAAAACGCCTGTGATTAATTACATTGAACACCCCTTGAGCCATGCCGGTAGTGCTTTTTTCGTCTCACCATTTCATGATGCAGCAATTCTGACGATAGACGGAAGAGGAGAATCTACGACCACGATGTTGGCTGTCGGTCGAGCTAATAAGATAGAGAAAATAAAGGAAATAAAGGTCCCTCATTCGTTGGGACATCTTTATGCTGCTGTAACTGACCATCTGGGTTTTAGACCTTTTTTTGATGAATGGAAGGTAATGGGAATGGCAGCATATGGAAAGAATACTTATATCAATGATTTCAAAGACATTGTTTTTTTCAAGGAAGATGGTGGATTCCAGCTCAATCTCAAATATTTTAAATTTCATACTCATAGTCGTGATGTTTGGTTGAGTGATTCATTTGCTGAACGATATGGTCCCAAACGAAGACACGATGATCCCTATGATCAAAGGCATTTTGACCTTGCATTTGCGCTGCAGTCGTTAGTTGAAAAAGCGGGGGTAATTTTAGCTAACCATCTTCACCATGCCACCGGGCTTAAGAATCTTTGTATGAATGGAGGCGTTGTGCTAAATTGTTTAATGAATAAGAAAATCATCGAAAAGACGCCATTTGAAAATTTCTTTTTTCAGCCAATTGCCAGTGATGCAGGAACTTCTCTTGGTAGTGCCTTATATTACTATCATCATGTACTGAATAATAATAGTCGCGATCAGTTCAAATCAGCTAGTTTGGGATGTGAATTCAATAATGACCAAATAGAACAAATAATGAATGAGAAAAAACTTAAATACGTTAAAAGTAATAACATTGCCAAAGACGCTGCACAATATATTGCAGATGGGAAAATTGTAGGCTGGTTCCAGGGGAAAATGGAAGCAGGACCCCGTGCGTTGGGTCATCGGAGTATCACGGTCAACCCCATGGATCCTGATATGAAAAAACGACTCAATGATCGTGTGAAAAAGAGAGAGTTTTTTCGGCCATTCGCACCTTCTGTTCTAGAGGAAAGAGTTGATGAATATTTTGTCATGCCAAAGGGACAATTGTCGCCATTCATGATTCTGGTGGGTGAAGTCAGGGAAGATAAAAAAAACGTTATCCCGGCTGTTACACATGCGGATGGAACCGCGCGGGTTCATACGGTAAACCGAGATATCAATCCACTGTATTGGGAACTCATTCGCGAATTCGAGAAAATTACCGGCGTGCCGGTTATTTTGAATACCTCGTTTAATGAGAATGAACCTATCGTTCGTACTCCTGAAGAGGCACTTAATTGTTTTTTAAGAACTGATTTTGATGTTTTATCAATTGGAGATTATATCGTATTAAAGAAAGATAATAGAGTGTAACAAAGCGAACCGGTTACCATGAACGACTTAAATCGGACTGGATTGAATACTATATCCAGTGAGTACTTTCTCAACGATCTCTAATACATTCAATATGAAAATCTCATGACGCATCATGGTGACATCAAATGAAAACGATGCATATTTCCCGATGGAGAAAATATTTTGCCGAGATAATCGGAACTGAGATTTCGGCATTTAGTCGCTACTACGACCAGCTTATTCAGTATAAGATTCTAGAGAACGATAGCGGTCTGCTATATCAGGAAATCGAGTGTGCGAAGAAGACTCGAATATTTAATCATAACGAGTTCCCTGATCTTACCCACGAACGGCAGCAGCGAAGCCTGGTTTTTTTTAACGGAACTTTTAATCATCATCATGACATTCAGGAGTTGCTCAGCATTTTAAAGCCAAAGCTTTCCAGGACATCTCGCATTGTGGTTGTTGTTTATAATTCCTACTATCGATGGCTGTATATTTTGGCAAATAAACTGGGAATAAGAAAAGGGGAAGCACCGAATACCTTTATCACATCTGCAGATATCGTTAACATATGCAAAATTTCCGGATTCGATCTAATTAAATTGCGATCTGCAGTATTCTTTCCATTCAAGTGGTTTTGGTTTGGAGCAATTATTAATTGGCTTTTTCCTGCCCTGCCGTTTATCAAAAATTTTGGATTAGTGTGTATCACTGTCCTTAGACCGATTATTAAGGAATCTAAAACACCATCGCTATCAATTGTAATTCCGGCACGAAACGAAAAAGGAAACATCAGAAATGCACTTGAACGGATGCCAAAATTCGATGGAGCTGATTTAGAAATTATTTTCGTTGAAGGACATTCCGTAGACGGAACATGGGAAGAAATCGCAAAAGTCCAAAAAGACTATTCATCTCGATTTTATATTAAAGCGCATAAACAGAAGGGAATCGGTAAAGCTGATGCAGTACGGTTGGGGTTTGCTAAAGCCAGCCGGCATCTTATGACTATCTTGGACGCTGATCTGACCATGCCGCCAGAGCGATTGGAGCTATTTTATGAAGCCTACTGTCTCGGGTTCGCAGATTTCATTAACGGAAACCGGCTTGTATATCCAATGGAGAAAAAGGCTATGCGCTTTTTAAACCGGTTGGGCAATGCTTTTTTTGCTAAGACGTTAAGTTATATTCTAGATATAAAGATCGGTGATTCGTTGTGTGGCACCAAATTAATAACAAGGCATGATTATCAAAGATTTGAATCTTGGCGAAAGGACTTTGGTGCCTTTGATCCGTTTGGAGATTTCGAGCTGTTATATCCGGCCGCGATTCTTTCTTTGGGAATAATTGATATTCCGATTCGGTATTTAGATAGAAAATATGGAAACACAAATATTAGCCGATTTCATCACGGAATAATGCTTTTCTGGATGCTGTGGACAGGATTCTTCAAGATAAAAGTGGGAAGATATTGGTGATTAAACTCGTACGGAAGCTGTCATACCATTGGGCTCAGTAGACCAGCCGATTGATCAATCTGGTACGCTGGGTTGGTTTAGCCATCTTTCGATGCTAATGGCGTTGTTCTGGTCGGCAAATCTGATTTTTTTTCCTACATGGCTGTTTGCCAGTCCTGAGCCTCGGATACGTATCAAACTTCTTGCTTTGATCATCGTTTGGATAATAACCTCCAGCATATTTTTATGGATATGGCAAAGCAAAGTTCTTTCTGTAGGCAAGAAATTGTTTAATAATGACCCCCGCCTCCAAAGCGAGCGATCGTATCTTCTGTTTTTAATACTTCCGTTTCTGGTGATTATAAACCTGATTGCAGCAAATCACCCGCTAACATCAAGTGGCGATGAAGAATTGCATGCAAGAACCTTTAGAACCATTGGACAAGGGATTGAAACACTGGTAACAGAAAGTTTACCGGGCCCCCCTTGCCTGTGGTACATAACAGCGACGCTGGTGATTATTTCGATTGTTGTTATTTGGTGGAGATTAATCAATTCCTCTAACCGTTGTACCGTCTATATGTGCACGATACTGGTACTGGTTTTGGTGGTAATCTGTGTAACTGCCTATCTGTGGGAAAATACCGACAAACTTGTGTTAAGTGTCTTCCCTGATTTTGAACCTAATAATTTAAAAGCATTTATTCGTTTTCCTCCCCTGTCTAAATTCTTATGGCTACCCGCTAGCTTATGGGACTGGCACTCCGTCTATATTCTTCGAATACCCGCCGTGCTTTGCTGGTTACTGTCCGGTATAATATTATATCAAACTGTCAGATTGCAGAATAACACTTATCTGTCGGTTTTTCCTGCACTCTATTTACTCGTTTTACCGGGGATGTTTTATTATGGGCACCTGGTTTTTTTGACAACCCCGATGCTGATGCTGTGGTGTGCCGCTTTATACTGTTTTGAACGCTATCGATTGTTTGAGGACCGCAGATTTTTAATCCTTTGTGGCATGGCACTCAATATAGGGACGTTGATGAGGCGTGCGACCGGTTTTTTTGCGATTGGAATATTGTTATATTGGTTGTGGATAAAAGTACGGCGCCACAAGTTAAACAAAGAAACAGTAATGGATTGTGCGGGAATTATATGGTTTGGTTTGTCATTCGTTTTTCTTTGGTCTCAAATTTCAAATCTTAATGATTACACCGATTATGCTAAACTATCACGTTTGTTTGATCTTGAGAAACTATTGTCGGGAATTAATGATTTTCCTTATCATATCGGTCCCATTGCCTCATTGGTCCTCCTGATAGTGATATACATTATTTTTGCAAAGCGACGTCCAACCTTTTTTTCCCCGGATTTGTTAAAAATTGGAATGATTACGATCGGGGTATCCTATGTATTTTATATTCTTTTTTATGTCATTCGAGATGAACGAATGATCGGCATTTTTCCATATGGCCGTCAATGGCAAACAGCTCACAGATTTCTGGTTTCATGGAGTCCGTTCATCGCATTGTTGTTGGCCGAAGGTATTGGGCAAATCCAAAGCCGTGGCAAGCAACTCGGTGCTGGTATCGGTTTGACAATTGTACTGATTGCTCAGGCAACATTTTGGCCTGCACCGTTGACACTGCCGGAATTCACCAGTATTCGCCTCCGCGCGGGAGCGGAACACCCGCATTTGCCGGCTTCAGAAGTCGTGAGGTTTATATCCGATGAGTTGGCTAAACCGGAATCAAAAATACAGGTTTCCAGGGAATTAGCAGCATCATACTTTACCGATTTGATACCGACAAATGGAATCTGGTACAGAAACGGCGGAAGGGCTAGCCAATGGACAGCTGATAAGGGAAGTCTCTTTGCTCCTGGGGAAGAGCAATCAGTTGGCAAATTGATACAATATTGCGAAGCAAAAAATATCGATATTATCGTGCTTCCGCTTATCTGGCTGGAAGCATTAACTATAAAGCCTGAAATTTCAAGCAGCGTATTGTCAAATTCTCATTTCAAAGTAAAACGTATATTCAATTACATCGGTCAACCTGCGATTTTAGTAGCTGAGTTTGTGAAATAGAAGACGATTTTGTTGATCCCCACCGTTAATAAACTAAAACATCAATTAGACTCGCCACTTATCGTCATTGCAGTCACCGCTCTATTGTATATTTTTTTGGTTTTCGGGCGTTTGGCGATGCATGAGTATGATATTTCATGCTTCATTGATGCAGGATCTGGGTTCACGGATCCTGCAAAGGTATATTCGAATGTGATTGTTCGTAATGAGTGGGGATATGACGGGCAATATTTTTACAGGCTTGCTTTAGATCCTTTTACCTCGAACCAGGTCGCTTACGGAGTCTATCTTGATAATCCTCCGTACAGGCATCAGCGAATACTCTACCCTTTTTTTGCATGGGCGATTAGCTTGGGAAATCCGAAGATTGTGCCGTATTCATTGGTGCTGGTTAATCTTGTGATGATATGTCTTATCGGTTTTGTAGGCGCCGAGATAGCCAAGTTGTTAAATATGCACACGTTATGGGGTCTGACGTTTTCGCTTTACCCGGGTTTTATAATGAGTGTCTGCCGGAATCTTTCAGAGGTGACGGCTGCATGCTTCATTCTGACGGGTTTATTCTTGATTCGCACTGAACGTCCCAAGCTGGGTACGATTGCACTGGCATTGGCGGTACTTGCACGGGAGACCACATTGCTGGTTGCAGTAGGGTTAGGCCTGGCATGGATAATCGCTTGGATGAAAGGAAAAGAAGTACAACCGGCAAAATGGTATTGTTGGACGATGCCGTTGTTGGTTTATATCTGTACTCAAATTCTATTATGGATGAATTGGGGAGAATTTCCATTGTTATCCAGCGGTAGAGGAGACTTTGGATTTCCCTTTGTAGGTTTTGTGAGACGATATGCCCATAGCATGCTTTTTCCTACGAGCTCAGGGATTGTCGAAGGTATCGCCAGGTTTATTTGGTTGATTGAAACAAGTTTCCTGATAGCCTTTGTTTGGTCGATTATTCGGACGATGGGAAACTCTGAAGCGCCTGCCCATGAAAAAAATAGCTGGGTTTTTTATGTGGTTTTAGCATCATTGATGTCCTATGATATATGGAACAGTGATCTATCATTCCTGCGTGGAGCAACAGAGCTTTATGTCATCGGAATGCTACTGCTTTTGAGCAGTCGGCACTGGATTAGAAAGCTGTTAACGGCTTGGATCGGAATACTTTGGATTCCGGTCGCGGTGTCACGAATGAGATATTAATCTTTATCGCAGTGCGTGCAATTTTCTTTTTATGTGTAATTTGACCAGATACCAAAAAAATGCTGTATCCTTATTGCTATTGTTGTTATTATTTATAGCAGTATACAAAGGCGATAATCTTATCTCGATCCTTTGGAGCAACACATTACCATTAGTTCGTGAAGCAGCCGATATGTCAATAGAAAACTGCTCTGATAACGATATCGCTAATTCCTCTACTCAATCGAATGGAGATAGCCGGATACAAGAAGGTGAACTTCGGCGACAGTTACTTATTAAGGCAAAACAAATTTTTATCGAAGATGGACCGAAGGGGTTTCATATACAAAATTTTGCTGAAAAATCGAAAACGAATCCTGATATTATCAGACATTTGTTTAATAATGATGAAGGTATTTATGGCGCACTAATGATGAAAGAAACCGGAAAGATAGGGTGTAAATCCGGGTTACAATATAGAATTATTCCTTCTTTTATCGTGGTAGTATTTTGGATCGTTTTAGTATACGTCGTTCAGAAGCTGTCTTGGTCCACCAGATCGGAATCCGCACCTGTAAACTTTCTATCCTGTATTGGATGGAGCTTCATGCTGTTGATGCTTCCAACTGCTTTAGGAGTGATCTTGAGTAGTGGCTTAAACCTATTGTTACTTTTACTTCCCTTTGCCATTTGGTTATCATATTTATTTTATTGTTCATATTCATATAAGAACATGCATAGAAAAATACCACATGCGAATCAGAGTTTCCATAAACTGCCATTTGCTTCCAAATTGTTTATTATAATAATCATTATGCTGTTTTTGATTAACCTGGTTGATATTCTCATCTGGGATATTTTGGCAAAAGGTCTTCCGACAGGTGATGAATATAGTGGTTGGCAACCTTCCATAACACATTTTAGATTAGGGGGTTTTAAAGATATCCCATCTCCTGCACCAGCCTATAAGATTATTTCAAATATTCTATTATTTTATATCCCGGATAGATATATTTTTGGTGCTACTTACGCTGTTCCTTTTTTATTTGGCATTTTTCTTCTGTGGATAGTTGTTGCAGGCTACGGTAAATTAGAAATTACACTGCCCCAGCTTTTCATCTGCACACTGTTATTCCCTTTGATGTTCATATCGCACGATTGGATTCACCGGATGTTATTCAAGATGTGGTATGGAGAAGCGATGGCGATTTTAATAATTGCTGGTATTTTTCTGGGTTTGAATAATGAAGATGGTGATGATGAAAGCGGTGTCAAGACACAATTTGTTTCCTTCATTAAACTTTTCGGTTTGGGGTTGCTGGGTGCGGCATCCAAACCCCCGTTCCGCATTCTTATTGTCTGGGCATTCGTTCCGGGAATAATACTGACTTCATTCTTGTTCAAGAATAGATTCTGCGTTATCAAAAAGGCAATTTTTCTTGGAATCGGAGCATTTTCAGGAGAAATGCTGCAGAGCAGTTTAATGGGTAGCACTGTGGCTCATGATATTCTTCATGAATTTAACCGGCAAAACCTTTTCGATTGGGATTTTACCCTTGTTTTAAATAAATTAGTTCCTTATTTTCTTTCAAGTTACGAACACTGCTGGGTGCCTTTTGTAATTCTTGTCGTGATTGCGGTTATCATGGACAGAAAAAATCTTTCGTTTATAATGGTGGCGATCGGCTTGGTGGCTTCTGTTATAGTGTTATACGCAACGTTGTGGCATAATAAATATATCGATTATGAATCCGGTAGTAGGTATATGTTACATGGCCTATATGGTTGGATGTTATATTTCCTTGCTACAAAGCGGGCTATTTTCCAAAAACTGGTTTTTGATGCCGTAGCCACATGTTATCAGAACACTATTATGTACTGTAAGAATCGTTTGACACCGTCATAACAGGATGTCGTTCTCCACCGCAGGTGACAGATGATTGCGACTATAATGCCGATTTTGTTTTTCAGGGATACAATAAAAGCTTTATAATGGTCTCAATATGAAAAGCACTCTAGTTCTGCCGGCATACAACGAAGAAGATCATATTGGTGATTTGGTAAAGCGGGCTTTCAGGTACGTGGATCAAATTATTGTGGTTGATGATTTCTCCCAGGATTGTACTTTCGAAAGAGCTAAAAATGCTGGAGCAATAACACTTCGTCATTGCAGCAATTTAGGGAAAGCTGGAGCACTTAAAACAGGGTGTGAGGCTGCCATTCTTTTGGGAACCGATGTGATCGCGTTGATGGATAGTGACGGACAGAACAAACCCGAAGACCTGCCAAGATTCTTCAGTACATTCGACAAGAAGAGTCTTGAAATCATCATTGGTTCAAGGCGTGGTGGTGATAGGATGCCTTTTGCGCGAAAAATGGGTAATCAACTCCTCCGACTGGTTTGCCATCTTCTTTATCGAGTGAACATACAAGATGTCCAGTCCGGATTTCGTGTATTCCGTGCCGATGTATATCCAAAACTCAAATGGATTTCCTCCAACTACCATGCAGATGCTGAAATGACAATTCGAATCGGTATTCACAATTTGAAATATGAAGAGCTGTTTATCGATACCATTTATCTGGACGATTATAAAGGGATGAACGCAATTGACGGGCTCAAGCTCCTTTTCAATTTCTTAAAGTGGAGAATCATTCTATGATCGCATTGCAACTCATAGGCATATCGATAGCACTAGTGGCAATATATATGTCTTATCTTTACTATCGGCGAAAAGATTTTACCAAACTAGATTTTTTGTTCTGGATGACCATCTGGTCCGTATTTTTGATCGTTATCATCACGCCGTCATCATTTGACTTCATACTTAAAACGCTAAAAATTTGGCGGATGTTGGATATGATTGTTATCGTTTCGCTTATTATTATCTACATGTTAGCATTCAACAATTATGCGAAAAATAAGAAAATTCAAAGACAAATTGAAACACTGATCCGTAACCATGCTCTAAAGCCACTCAAAGACGGTCTCGATGGGAAAGAAGATAAACCCTCCAAAATCCAATAAGTCGTCACCCCCAAAAATTTCGATCGTCATCCCTTCCTTTAACAAAGCAGAGTACCTCGGTTATACTCTGGAATCGATTGTTTCTCAAAATTATCCAAACTTGGAAATAATCATTCAAGATGGAGGATCCCAAGACGGTACGATAGAAATAATTAAAGATTACGCAGAGAGATACCATAATTTTATCCATTGGACTTCACAGAAAGATAATGGACAATTGGATGCCATAAAGAAGGGACTACAATCCGCAAAAGGCGATATTCTTGCATATATTAATGCCGATGACGTATATCAGAAGGGTGCGCTTCATAAAGTTGCCGAAGCTTATTGTAGCAATACAGAATGTCTATGGATTGTAGGGATGGGAATGCATATTGATGGACGAGGCGAAGAAATATCAACATTTGTTTCGAAGTATAAAAATTGCTTATTGAATAAAAATAATTATTTCTTTTTGCTTTGCTTGAATTATCTTATGCAACCTTCTGTATTTATAACTAAAAAAGCCTATTTGATGTATGGCCCATTTTCGGGAAACTCTAGTTTCGTTCTTGAATATGATCTATGGCTTAAAATAGGCAAGGTGCAAATGCCAATAATCATAGACGATGTCCTCGCTGCATTCAGAATTACAGGCGATTCTATTACTTCAAGCCAATCACATCAATTATTGTCAGAAAATTACAGAATTGTAAAAGCGCATACGAAAAATCCGCTCATTCTACTTTCACAAAATTTTAATAATACAGGTAAACTGCTAACAATTTTGTTAATACGACATCGCCTTTGGGAAAAGCCGATTTTTCATTCAGTTAGAGTTCTATTGAATAAATTGACCGGTCCTGATGACCATTTTTGAATGAAAACTTCCTTTCCGACAATAATCTTGTCGCTTTGCTTAGGCTGGAGAGAAATGATGACACACGGACTGAAGCTTTCAAATGACTCCTTGCCCGATTTAGCGGCTGAAACATTGTTAACAGTAACATGTTCAATTCTTGCCCTTTTGCCACAATATTTCTTTAAAAGCACCAGCAATGGGTATTCCCATTCATCTATCCCCAAATACAGTCCGATATCTGAACAACCCGCCTTTTTGATGAATTTGGCGGCTTCCACATAATGATTTTTTAATTTTGGTCGGTTGTTAAAGTACTGATCAATTCTTTCCGTGTTCCAAATGTTTTGGGAACTGGAGACGATTATACCACTTTTTAGTTTTTCCTTATTTATTGAAAAAAAGAGCGGGCGGGAAAAGTTAAATATAGTCCATGGGAGTGCTGACAAAATCAGAATAATAGCTGTTGAGTTGATAATTTTTTGATTCCAAATATTGGAAAGCACAACTGCGACAAAAGGCGACCAGAGTATAAAAAGTGGAAGATGAAGACGACTATGCCAGGGTTGCCACTTTAAAATGAGGCTGAACAGCAAAAATGCTGCTGTATTGGCCGCAAGATAAATCGTAATATTGCGCTGTTTTCTCAATCTTTTCGAGGCAAGGCAGAGAACTACGGTTAGAATTATCAACAAGAAATGAAACGGGTTGCCTGCAAAGTCTTCATGGTTCGATAATAATCCGACATGAAAATCTACCTCTTTCCATGTAGTGCGGAGATCATTGGTATCAATAGATAATAGCGTGTGTAGCAGGTAGATTCCCCTTTCCATTATCGTGTTGACAAGCCCAATCGGTGTTCCAATGTGCAGAGCAAAATTTCTAATGATATTCGATGCTAATGCCGGAATGCTAAACAATTCATTCACATATTCAAAACCAGCAGCCTCTTTGCCGGGCCCAAAGGGAGAACCGTACAAATCGAAATTACGCATATAATGGCCAAGGTTAATCGTAACCGCCACAATTGCTATGATAACAATGGGTTTCCATGATTTCCAGCTAAGGTGCTTGATGCGCGTGAGAATGAACCAAAGTAAAAATGGAAACGCGTAAATATAAGCTGTTGCCTTAGTCAGAATTGCGAGTCCCAAACTTGCACCAACTCTTACTAAATGGGTCCATTTTATTCTGTCGTTTAACATCAATGACGCAAAGTAAACAAAACATATTAACCAGAATGAAACCACGTAATCATTTTGAGTGCTCGAGGCCTGGAGTATCCCCATGGGAATCGTTGCGGATACAACAGTGGAAAATATTTGCCCTCTCAAATTTGCACCCAGTTGCCTTGCGATAAGTGACACACCCATACTGGCCCCGATCATACTGAGCCATTGAATAAGATTGGCGAAGCGATCGCCATTACTCAAAATTTGAAAGTGAAGAATAGCAATTTCGGCCCATGGATTTTGATGTAGTTGTCTTAATATGGATGTTGGGTAATGGGCGAGACCCTGATTTTGTATCCAATGTACCACACGGCTCATGTGATAGGTCATGGAGTCCCAAGTGTTCGCCGGGCTTACAATGGCAATTAAGCCTGTCAGAACGAAAATTAAACCTATCGAAAGTAACAATGCCAGGGATATAATTGATGGTCTCGTAATCCTGTCGCGAGCAATTGATTCTGGTTTTTTAATTGAAGAAAATAAATAGACACAACATAGTCCGCTACCGACAAGCCCCCAAATTCCCAATACCCAATTAAAAGTAAGAGATTTGAAGAGGCTCAGAATTTCAGTAATAATAATTAACAAGGTGCCCCATGCAATAGCAGCCGATAATGCAGAGCTTCGCCAACAATTATCCCACTTATGGAAAATCAGAATTAGAAGAATGAATAGAATGAATGGTATCAAAGCCAGCATTTTTATCGCTCGCAGCTACAAATTCTCTGATCTATAGACAATAATATTTTATATCTTAATTATTGATACTACAAAATCTTCTGGAATTTCAAGCTTCTAATCTCCTTGTGTTTTCATAATAAAAAGACTGAACTATGAAATTATCCATAAATCCAGATATCTGCCTAATGTAAACTCACGAAAAGCGTCAACTTTGTTGAAAATATAGATGAAATTTATAGGATTAAGACACGAAAAACACTTTTGGCTCCGAGATAGAATTATTCAGGATACAATAATTGTTTTCTTAGGAACAACCACAGCAGGGATATTGGATCTTGTTTTTCGATTGGTTTCGATAAGACTGCTTATCCCCCAGGATTTTGCGACCTTCAATACGCTTACCGCGTTTATTATGCTGGGAGTAATCATGACTTCTCCGTTAGGCATAGCTTTCACACGGTATTTTACGGAATACATAGCGAAAGACGAATTGGGGGGATTGGTTTTTGTCTTTTCGAGAATTGTGAAAATACTTGTTCAAATTGCTCTGGTAGTTTTTTTGCTATGTTTAGTCATTTCACCTTGGGTTGCGAATTTTATCAAAACAAAGACAATATATATGGCCATATGTGGTGTAACTGTATCATTTACAATACTTTTATGGCCACTGCCAAGTCTGGCAGAGGGTTTTCAGAAATTCAAAATTAACTCCTATGCTTTCTTTGCCGCTTCTTTCGGAAAATTGATTATCGGTGGTGTGCTGATATATTTGAAGTGGGGAATTGTAGGAGGATTAATCGGTTATTTAACCGCTCACTCGTTGTCTATTTTAGTTCCATTTTTATTTCTGCGTCGTTTTTTAGATACTGAGGTAGATGTAGCTAATAAAGAAAATAAAAAATCTACTATAATCAGTTTGCGTCCGATATTCATGTACTGTTTTCCGGCTTTTATGGCCATGTTGTCCTTTGGCCTGCTTACGAATGTTGATGTTATATTTATGAAACACTTTTTTTCTTCATTGCAGGCATACGACTATGGTATCGCCCAAACAATGGGAAGAGTTGTTCTTGTCGCGTCTGGTACACTGGTGACAGTCATTTTCCCAAAAGCAACAGATGCCTTCATACAGAATCGATCACCGTTGAAAATTCTGCATAAAGCGCTTTGTCTTACAGGTTGCGGGTGTCTTTTGCTTATTCTCATTTGCTTTCAATTCTCCGATTCTATTGCTGAAATTATTGCCGGCAGTCCCAATCAGTTGAGCAATGCTTTAATCCCTCTGTTTTCGCTGGCGATGAGCTTTTATGCTCTTTTATCGGTAACCGTATCGTTTGCTTTGGCAACACATAATTTAACATTCCTGAAGCCGCTTTTTATTCTTGCGATTTGCGAAACACTTTCCATCTATTGGTATCATCCGACCTTAACTGCAGTGTTATATTTGATGTTAATTTTTTCAGTCATTTCGTTTGCAACGTCTTCAGTAATCATCAGTTCTCGACGGAACTCCAGATTAGCAACAGTATGATGGAATTTAAACCGTTTCATAAAAATATGAATGGAGTACCATCCCAACCGTTCTTTTCACTTGGGGTTACCACCTATAATCGAAAAACTATGTTACTTGAATATCTATCGTCCATCCTGGGACAGACATTTTCGGATTTTGAACTCATTGTTGGAAATGACTATATTAAGGAAAATATCTCCACGGAGCTTGTAGGCGTTCATGATCCAAGGATAAGATTCGTCAATCACGCCTAAAACCTTGGTGAGTTAAACAACATGAATGCTTTACTGGCAATGAGTAGTGGCAGGTACTTCACATGGCTGGCCGATGATGACATGTATACACCGGCTTTTCTTTTGGCAGTGTATACGGCATTGCTCAAGTACGATTTCCCGCCATGCGTATTCACTTCTTATATGAGTGGTGTCACTTTTCCCGAAAAACTGAAAATCTCTTCAGCAGAAGGTCAGCTTTTAAATGGACGCCGGTTTCTCCAACTCTATCTGAGTCGCGGTTTAAAGACTCAGGGCAGCTTCGGCGTGTTTGAGAAAGATTTGCTCATTCGCATTGGCGGTATGGTGCAACTCGGCAGCGGGTTTTCCCCGTATTCCGATTATTTTTAAGATTTTTTGGAAAATATGTTTACATATTCATCATATTAGTCCCAATGTTTTTAATAGTGTCTATTCTGGCTTTTCCGGAATTCTTGAAACGACGGATTACGATAATGAAAATTCATTGAAGGAAGTATATGAACACACCATCGTCAAGCTGAAGGAATATGAATCCGGGCATCCTCTCCCTCGTTCACATAACCGCTCCCAAATTACGAATCTGCTTCCTTTGCTTATAGCCTCAATGCAAAACGGGAAAATATCCGTACTTGATTATGGGGGAGGGATGGGATTCAATTTTCAAGGCAACTTGAAGAAGGGAATAGGCGATACAATCAATTTGCTAAAGGCTCTGATATGATAGGTATACTTATGCGCCTTCTTCTATGAGACCGCTAGGCTCAATAATTTCCATACATTTGTTAAATTAATGCGATTAGGCGTCAATACCCTCTTTATGATACCTGGTGAGGTTGGCGGATCAGAGATTTACCTTCGGCAAACCCTTATTGCTATTTGTGACAATTTTCCACATGTCCACCTGGTTTTGTTTACGAATCGCGAAAATGATAATGTTTTGCGCAAAGATCTCTCTGCCTGCACGCATGTCGATTTTGCATTGCTCGGTTTCAAAGCATCAAACCGATATTTGCGAATTATCCGAGAGCAGATTGAGCTTCCAATTAGATCCCGACGCTACGGCATTGATGTACTATGGTCACCCGGATATACGGCCCCCCTTTTTTCCCACTGCTCACAGGTTGTAAACATTCTTGATATGCAGTA
>Ga0187833_10003650_pt1 | contig 15482 bp, 14 predicted proteins | sample ETNtaG_37_FD_167968 | JGI IMG/M metagenome (GOLD analysis project Ga0187833, IMG submission 167968) | Marine microbial and viral communities from oxygen minimum zone, Eastern Pacific Ocean - ETNP2014_SV_400_PacBio MetaG (Illumina Assembly) | ecosystem: Environmental > Aquatic > Marine > Hypoxic...
AAGTCCCAAGTTTTCTTCATTATCAAACAGACGTATCCTCGGGTCATCGTATGAACTTATAATTTCGCGGCTCAAATCTGTAGATCCATCATTGATAATTATAAATTCAAAATCGACGAATGTTTGACCTAAAATACTTTCTATAGATTCACTGAGGTATTTCTCACAGTTATAAACAGACATTAACACTGAAACTATGGGGTTCATTTCTTAAAGCATTACTTTTTAATCTAAGAACTGCTTATTCCATTGCAAGTTCTTCAATAATTTCCAACTCTTTTTCAACTATGTCTTCCAAAGCATAATTTTGTAACACAAACTGCCGTGCATTCTCACCAAGTCTTTGGGCTATATCAGGGTTCTCCAGCAAATGTTGAATTGCATAACTTATACTTTCAGCATCATTGCCACACAACCAACCATTCTCTCCATGCCGGATAACCTCACAAATCCCAGGCGAATCTGCCCCTAGTACCGGCATTCCACATGACATGGCCTCAATAAGGGTTTTGGGGTGACCTTCATAATAAGATGAAAGAACGAATATCCTGGACCTATTCATATAACCCGGTAGTTCAATGTTTGGTACATAACCCTTCCATTTTAACTGACCGTTCATGTTTCCGTACTTTTCTTTGAGCTCTTTTTCAAGTGGACCTTTACCAATTATGAATATTTTCACTTCATTATTATTTACGGCAGTGAGTAAAGCATCAGAATTTTTCTCATGGGACAGTCTGCCGATAAATAAAACATCAATGTCTTTCTTTCTATCTATGGGAAAAAATTTATCAGTTTCAACATAGTTTGGTATCACATCAATCTTTTCGTGGCAATGGTTTAAACCTAATTCAATGTCATACCGCATCTGATCGGTAGTCACGATAATTCTATCTGCTGATTCAAAAATATGTCGTTCTAGCTTTCTAGCTTTCTTAGCATAACTGGAACTATTTCCATATTTATTACCCACATTATTGGAAAACAGATAACCACACCGGGCAATTAATGGTTTACTCCACATTCGTGCAGATCTTAAAGCAATATCTGCTCCTAGCATTTGGTTTGTTTTGATCACATCCACGTTTCGTAAAGCATTTGCGTGTAATATTGGAATCAATGCCGCATATACCCTTTCTGGCAACCCCAAATTCCGCCACTTATTATAGAGAATCTCTATACCAGGAATCCTCTGTGTAAATTCTAGATCAGTTTCGTCACCATATGTTACAAAACTGACCTTGATACCTTTTTCCTGGTACTTTTTATATAAAGCAATTTCCCTTTCAAACATGCCGATCTCATCCCAAGTCATTAAAGAGATGCCTCGCGTGAAGAATAAAGCAAGATGCATTGGATAATTCAGTTTAAATCAAGGAAATACAACATCTAATAAGATTCAAAATTCTACAAATCCTGTCATGAATTTCCTCCAAAGAGGCATTTGAGAAGGATATGAATTTTCGCTGGCTGTAATTCTACCGCTTTCTATTACATCCTCTAAACTTGAAGAATTGTCTATCACGAACCTTGCCCAATGAGCCAGCCCATCCGCATCACCAAGCTCTACCATCCAAGCATTTTGGCCATGTTGTACTAAATCCATTGCTTGTCCAACTTTAGTTGTAACTAAAGGGATACCGCTGGCCATGGACTCCAAAACAGCCTTGGGCCCACCTTCTTCTCTCGAGGAAACGATGTATAAGTCAAGAGCATTGTAGTATTGGCCTATCTCCGTGTAGTCATTCAAATATTTATGCAAATATGGTACGCCAAGTTTTTCAAGCCCTTGTTTAACATATCCACGTGCAGGACCGGTCAGAAGAACAAAGACCTCTGGTACTTGAAGTCTCAAGATTTCAATTGTTTTCAGAAATATATCAGGCCCTTTAATTAGTTTAGGTTCGAACCCTTCTCCCCACCCGTTTCCGTCTTTCTGGAAAGAGCCGATGACTACAGAAGACTGAGGGATTCCGAGTTTTGATCTCATATCTTTTCTTAACTCTGGGGTTGTCCAATCAAAATAATCTAGATTGATCCCGATGGGAATCCGAAAAACTTTCTTTGCATCAATGCCACTTTCAAGTATGATATCATGCATCGCACTATGGCTCACCTGAATTCGGGCTATCTGATTGTGATGAGAATTGATAGTGTTGATCATTCGAGAAAAAATATCTCCCGAACTGGGCATGCCGTGAAAATATGGGAATGCAATTCTATGTTTCTGAGACTTCCAATCCATTAGTACATCATATCGGCTGGTGTAAAAAACGGATTGATGTTTAATAAGTCCTATATACTCTGGCCATGCTGTTTTTATACTTAACTTATCACAAAGAGTTAATAACTCTTTGCTCTCCCAATCCAGAACCCAATTGGAATGGTCACCACACACAATTAGACGAGAATAAGAATCCCAACCAAAGGCCCTCATTCGAAACACCATATTCATCGGAGAGATGCGCTTAAATATCGATAAAGAGTAAATCCTATTTATCATAATTAAGCTTATCTTCAATCATGGCGTGAACGATATTTTTTAGGGTAAAATTGGATTCCCAGCCAAGCTTGGCTCGCACTTTTTTTGGATTACCTCTATTTGCATAAATGTCAGATGGTCTAAACAATCTTTCATCTATTGTAACATGTTCTTTCCAATTAAGATCAAAGTACGAAAAAGCGTATGATAGGAAGTCTTTGAGAGAGTATGATTTGCCTGTCGCCACAACAAAATCGCCCGGCTGATCTTGTTGAAGCATCAAATGCATGGCAACCACGTACTCAGGTGCCCAGCCCCAGTCGCGGCGGATATCAATGTTGCCTAGTTTAAGGACATCTTGCTTTTCTCTCGAAATAGCAATTGCCGCGGAAATAATTTTCTGAGTAACAAAGTATTCTGGGCGCAATGGAGAATCGTGATTGAATAGTATACCTGAACATGCAAATAAGTCGTAGGATTGGCGATAATTCTTTGTAATCCAATAAGCTGAAGCTTTAGCCACAGCATAGGGGCTTCGCGGTCTGAAGACCGTATCTTCTGTAGCAAAGGTGTTCTTCGTATCACCAAAACATTCGCTGGAGCAGGCATTGTAATACCTGATATCCTTATTGAAAATGCGAATAGCCTCGAGACAGTTCAACGTTCCAATGAAAACACTCTCATAGGTTTCGTGCGGCTGATTGAAGGAAAGTGCAACAGAACTCTGACCCGCCAGATTGTACATTTCATCTGGTTTAACATCATGAATACATTGATACACACTATCGAAGTCAGTCAGCGTCACAGATGAAAGGGTGACTTGATCATCAATACCGAAAAACTTTAGACTGTTAAAGTCTTGTAATTCAGCATCTCTTGAAGTGCCGTATACTTCATAGTCTTTATCCAATAGCAATTTTGCCAAGTAGGATCCATCCTGACCAGAAATACCGAGAATTAGTGCTCGTTTTTTCAGATAGGTTCCTTGTGGCCGAATGTTTCACCACTTCTCTTATATCTTCTAAACAAGATGCAAGAAACCTGACTAGGATCTAGATAAAGAGCCATCTGTAATATGGTCAATCAAATACAGATTCTTAGCCGAAGCAAGTAAATAAAGGTCAATTTTTTGAATTTGCCAACTTTATTCCCAATACCTAAAAAAGCTCCTCAAAAAATTGACAGTACTCCTCAGCGATAACCTCAATTCCAGCTACAGCCTGCTTTGATCTATAATCATCTAACCTATTCGCCACTGCTTTAATCTTCATAATAATATCTTCCTTACCATGGAAAGTCAGCCCTCTTTCGCCAAGTATCTCCGGATTACTGCTTGTATTTCTTACAACAGCCGGGATACCGCAAGTCAGAGCCTCAACCAAGCTGTTGGAACAGGCTTCAAACTTACTTGCAAAAACGAAAATGTCCTCCTGACGCAAGTGTTCAGCCAAATCCTTTGAGGAGACCGGAGAAATCATTCGAATATTAGAAAATTGCCCGTCTGGTCGCCCGACAAAAGTCATATCGTAATTTTCAAAATTGAGTTTTTCGTCAAGATAGTGATAGATATCAAAACCTTTATCAGGATTATTAGACCAGCTAGTGGAAATCAGTTTTATTTTTTCTCCTGCCGGTTCTTTTTTTGGTAACGGGAAAAATAATTCTGGGTCCGAAGCATTATGAATCACAGCTTCCAAGCTGTTTTTTTTCATCCCTTTTCTGTAACACTCCCGGCGGCTCCATTCAGACTGAAATACCGTTCCATCAGCCACGAGAAAATTGACCTTAAAAACGTCTTTATCCAGTTCCTCCCCGCTTTTACCCCTGTACGCCATGGGACCATCTACGCGGTGAACAAATAACTTATCTTTGAATTTTCGTCTAAGGCAGATTATTTCGTCAAGATAGTGATGGCTATTGAAAAGGATTACACCAGCTTTTTTGGGATTCTCTGTATAACAGTTTCTCTTTCTGAATTCATTTTTCAATGCCTTAAGAAACTGGTTTCCACCTCCCCAAGGTCCTTCAGCAAACTCAGTGTGAATAAATACTTTTATCTGAGTCAACAAACAGTGACGCCCATGGAACGATCCTTCAAGAATTTCCCCTCAACACCATGAAAATTTTATTTAGGTTCATAGATACCGATTGAAATCTGAATAATATCTGACTGATTTTTCTCATCAACTTCAAGAATAAAGTAACTGTTTATAGTTCTATAATAGACGATTCATCAGAAAACCGCTTTATTAGAAATGCCCCTATGCGGAGAAATAAGTTAAAGGTTTATTATCTGAACTTTACTCAAAAGAATAGTTGAATAATTCTATATCCCTTTTAAATCTTGAACGGACGATCTCAATCGTTGTATAATCATAATATTTTTTATAATCTCGTTCCGGCTTTATTGAATTCTTATTGGTATGGGGTAATTTTTCATCAATACCAATCTTTGTACAAACCTTTATCCAATCTTCATTTAAGTTTTCAAATTTACCTATGTAGTCAACCCATATTTCACCTCCACAACGAAAATCCTGAATAAATTTATATTGCTCAACCCAATGCGGTTGGCAAGGATCACCATTTTCATCCCATAGAATTTCTTTTACAAAATTTGAAAAGGAAATATTGTGAGGCCCATAATTGTCAGGAAGCTTATTTAATAGTGGATGATTCGATCTTCTGTCAAACCACGTATTTGGACTATAATATGCGGAAACAACCTTATCCCACGGATTTCTTACAAAAGTATATTTGAAATAAGCATCCCATTTATTGTGGTTAATGGGTTTATCCAAGTTTGGAGAATTAACAGCATCCTTCAATTTTTTTTCGAATACACCGCGCACTTGAGGGTGCCCACCAGTTTTTCCAATGTGAATAAAAATAAATTTCTTTTTGACAGATATACATGAACTTGCCCTTATTAGCTCAAATTGCCATTCGGGATGTTCATCCCACTTGCTAGGCGGCCACGTGGTCCTGTTATAATCAAGCTGAGTATATTTTGTTTTTTCCTTCTTTCTAAGAAATCTAAACATAATTATTCATAATTGTACCGCAAGTTTTATTAACTAATACTTTAATAATTGTTTACAATTAAAATTTTCCGGGACGATTAATTCAAGACTTTTGGATTACAAAAAAATATCCCGTATTGATGTATTTTTTTTGCGATTCAAATATTTGATCTAATAAAAAAAATAATCTTTGACTTTTGTCCAATAGTTTACCCCATTTGATGTGTCTACCCGCTTTATCTGCATAACCGAAAGCTGCCCTTAGTATATCATAAACCACTGCACCCACAGATCCCATAGGTTCCAACTTCTTTACAGTAAAACCCTTTTCATTTGCCATTTCTTCCAGAGAAACTGGTGTGTACCTCATCCTATCTATCCAATAATCGCCATGTAAAGGATTTAGGAAAGGTACAGAGATCAACATATTACCTCCATTTTTAGTTACACGGTAAATCTCAGCCATAACTTTTTTTGGGTTAGGGAGATATTCCAGTAATTCTGTCATAATCACTGTATCAATTGAAATATCGGGTAATGGAATATTATCAGCATTGCAGCAATAGTCAGGATTAGTTGATTGATCAATGTTCAAATACTCCCAGAATTCAATATTCTCCTTAGGAGGAGAGAATAAACCACGCTTACCAATCTTATTCCCGCCAATATCCAGCACTCTCCCCTTCATAAGATGTTTGTGTTGTTCCAAACATTGGTCAAGATAATATCTTCTGAAACTGATCAAAGATCTCTCACAAAAACGAATTGCCTTTCGGCCGAGATTGCCTTAAGCTTTCTACTTAACCAATCGACACCTTCAGTCACAATTTCCCTATCATGAAAACGAATTATATTTTCGAGAGGAAGATTTTTCTCGGATGTAATTTTGCTGTCTAAAGATAAAATTATTTCTTTTAGCATAGATTTTTTCATTCTTCTATAATTTATTCGTTTAATACCATATTTTTTTGCAGCTTGCACGGTATTATCAGAAAACACGTTGCCTGGAGGAATCATCGTAGTCACAGCAACATCGAAATAATCTTGTAGGATTTCTTGTGATCGTTTTACATTTTCAAAGTGGATGTTCCTAGGAATCCAAACCCAAAATTCACGATGATAGTACCTATTAGAGGTGAATAATTTGGGTAAATGTTTTCCCACCACACAATGTGTAAGTCCGTGATTTGCTATTTCTATAAGTCCTTCATTAAGACCATTTTTTAGAATCATAGCTTCCTCAGGGAATTTTTCAGGAAAGTAAGTAAGCTTGCCATTTCTTTCAACCCAAGCAGCTGTGACACCTACCGTAAGTTTCGCGCCAAACTGCCGCAAAATTGAAAAGACTTTATTCCATTCATCAACCGACATTTCACGGTAAGGACCCCAGGCTTTGAAGTTCTTCACATATTTAAGAAAAAGAAAATTACCATACCTTTTTTTGGAATAAACCTCAAAGCGTTTCGTGCTAGCACCGATGTCATCGATTCGAAGTGCAATAGTTTTCATAAATAATAATTAGACATCAATCTATTACCCAATATCAAATACTTCTCGACTCCAATCAGAAAATTGATCTTTTGGTTAAATGTTAACCCCCAGATAGGAAATCAGAAAAATTTATAGAGAAGCTCACTATAATCAAGGCTCTCCCAAATTTATCCATAAATTCTACCGTCATCTAAATCAGATCGCAGAATTGTGGCTGTGATGGAGTTGCAGAAATCAATTTTCATTATGCATAAAGCAATAAATTATACATGATTATTTTAGTCTTCATTTTATCCTCCTTATTTGTTGGCTAAGGGATAAATCTAATTTTGGCTTTGTTATACCCTTACCCAAAAACCACAAGCAACCAATCCAAAAAGCACCTTTTATAAACTGGAATTTAATTATATGCTTGCCTATCCACTATAAGATAGCACTTTTCCAGCCACAATTTCATTTCACGTTTCCCTTGTAGCTTAGCAAATATACCACCTAATCTAGGACTAATAGTTTGAAATATAGATTGTATTTTGTTATTCTCGGTGGACAAATATTTCACCAGCCCATTACTAGCACCCCTGCCAAAGTGAGAAGCAATTAATTCACCACTGTCAGTGTAATATTCTTCAATACCCGTCAAATTTCCAAAGGGACCATCTTTAAAATCTCTAGTATTGTGTGTTACAAAAGATTTTCCCAAATACCCATTTTTCACAAATTTAGTTTTCCATTCCCAGCATGTGTCCTCGCCTTTCCTAATGTCGCCCGGTATGCAACTGATGTTAAGTTTCTTATATGTCTCTGTTTCAAAAAGTGTGGCAAAAGGTAATGGAAAATTCCCTCCACCAATTCTATTCCCCGCACGGTTTTTCGGTGATGTTGAACCTATAATCTTTATCTTATCATCTAACTCTCTCAATAATAATTCATCCCAATGTTTCATAAGAAACGTGCAATCAGAATCCATAACTACTGTATAGTCTGTATCAACCATGTCTACCATTTTATCAAGAGCTTCACCATGACCTAGACTGCCAGCTTTTGACTGTTTTCGATAGATCACAATTAGATTATCATATTTCTTTTCAAGGTTTCTTAGTTTTACGATATTTTTTTGATTGGAACCATTATCTACAAAAATAACCCTGAATGAATTGAAGGTCAATTTGCAAAATGCATACAACATTAACTCCTTGAAAATTGAATCATTATAATTTGTTGACACTATGGTAATTAAGGGTTTACCCATTGATAAGAATCATTCAAGTAAATTTGAAATGAATTTGAGTAGTCAGAAATTATTTCAAGACCTTGATAAAAAAATAATTTTCTCCAAGGTTGAATATTATGGCCTGGGAATCTTTGAAGAAATTTTCTTGGTCAAGCATCACTTTAGTTTAGTTTTTTTATATAAAATATCTCAACGGAAAATTCAAACCAATAACAAACCCATTGTGAAAGGTTGGTGCATGCACCGTAATCTCTGGTTCCTTATAAATCTTATAATATCACTATCCAGCTGACCGTTGACCTCTATGATTGCTACCTGCATTATTGTATAACAATCAATATTACTTGTGTGGAAACAATTTTTTAAAAACTCGAATGTTATAATAATTGTCGTTTTGAAAATCTTCGAACTTGTAAAGATTTTCGGACAACTCTTTGACGATAGAATCAATATTGTTCATAGGTTTAAAGCTCAAAACATCCTTTATTTTCTTTATACTTACTTTATAATTCCTGTAATCCTCTATATGTTTTATTTTTATCTCAGAATCAATGTCCATATATTTTTTTGCAGCGCTTTTTACATAATCGGCTACGTCGCTCACTGTAAAATTTCCTGAGGCTATATTGAAAACACCCGACAGATTATAACTTGCCTCCACTGCCCTGACGTATCCGGTAACAGCATCTTGTATAGCAAGAATAGGTCGCCAGATTGCTGGATTATCGACTTGGATCACACCATCGGCAACCGCACTCATGAACATCGTATTAACAATAAGATCAAGACGCATCCTGGGACTATACCCCGATACTGTCCCTTGCCTTAAACTGATTACAGAAAATTTTTCATCTTGAAGATGCATGGAGGCAGACTCGCCTTGCAACTTTGAAATACCATAGGCATAGAAGGCGCTGGTGGGGCTTTTTTCATCGTATAACTGATCAACTGCATAACCATAAACCGAACAGGAACTGCCAAAAATAAATCTCTTCACTCCAGCACGCTTTGATAAGTAAGCTAAGTAAGCCGGGCTGGAACCGTTTGCCACGAAATTCATCGCGGGAGAGTATGTCGCCATGGGATCGTTGGAGAGACCCGAAAGAAAGATCACTTGGTCATATCCTTTTAAATCTTTTTCATTGAGTTCAATGATGTCTTTTTCAATAACACTTACTAATTTCGGAAGATTATTACCAAACCAAAGTACATCAACAACATCTACATCATAACCGCGACTTATAAGCCCAGGTACCAGTACTGAGCCGATGTACCCTGCGCCACCTGCAACTAATATCTTCAATCTAAGTGCCCCTTATAATTAAAATGGTTTGATTCATCCTTCTCCAACCACTGCGCTAAAGTTTGCAAATTACTGTCCTTTACCGAAAGAACTGGGTCCTTAATCGGCCAATCAATACCAAGCTCAGGATCATCCCATGAAATTCCGGCTTCGCAATCATTATTGTACAGTCCTGTACACAGATATTGAATCTCAGCATATTCAGACATTACGCAATATCCACGTGCAAATCCAGCCGGTGCCCAAATGTTCAACTTGTTATCAGCTGAGACCTCAATTCCAAAATGTTTTCCAAGCGTTGGGGAATCTTTTCGTATATCTACGGCCATAAAATATGCTGATCCCACAGTAACACTCATAAGTTTACCCATTGGTGGGTCCCATTGAAAATGTAATCCCCGAATAACATTTCTGGTTGAAGCGGAATGATTTAACTGTACAAATTCTCCGGGGAGTCCCAACCACTCAAACTGGTCTTTTCGATATACTTCAGAGAAGAAACCTCGATCATCCTTAAATAATCCCGGCTTTACGATTATGAGATCTTTTATATCCGTTTCTTCTATTTTTATATCCATATGATCTACCACCTAAACCTAATCATTAAGCATTAAAACTCAAGTCGGTATATTAGTTGGTATATTCTTTTAGGTGTTTTGTAGTTCAGGAATCTACCTGGTCATTTCCGACTATAGTCGATTCGCCAGGCCAGGATGATCCTTCTGGCATTATCTAAATTCCAAAACTGGTATTGATTTTGGCACTCGAAACAGACCAAAAGATTGGATATGAGTTTAAGCAGAATATTCTATCGTGGCATACCCCGTACACTAATAACATGGCGTACAGTTTGTTCTCCAAATGAACACAATATGGTGGTGCCGATTATTGTAGAACGTAAAGTACCGATTAGGTCTGTGGCAAAACTCATCGGATGTCTCAAAGATTATCAGATAAATGTCTTCGAACATGGAACTACACCAGAGGTTTTCAAAAAACAAAATGGCCACCCAACAACCCCTCCATCTCTTGAAAAACGGATGCTAATGTCTCTGTCGTTCACCATCACAAAAACTCTCATCTATAAACAAATACGAAATGGTTAAATAATTATCATACACTAAGTATTATATCATCAAATTTTTAATTAGATAACCTTTGTACTTTATGCTCTCATTTCCTTCTTTAAAGTTATATACTCTGGGTCATTTAGTTCAATCCACGCATTTTCCCTTATTTCTTCTAATTCTTTGGGAGGCACTAAAGTGTTTTTCATATTAGCCGTCATCCAGTTCATTTTATCAGGATTAAATTCTTTATCAAGATAACCTTCTCTAACACATTTTTCAAATAAAGGGGTACCGGGTAAAGGTATCACAAGAAAAAAATTTGCTGAATCTAAACCCCACTCCATGCATCTTCTTGCAAAATTTATAGTATTGAAAATTTCACTCCTGCTTTCATCGGGAAAACCTATCATGAAGTTACCTGGCGTTTTTAGTCCGAATCCTTTGCACGTTCTTATCAAACCTTTGATGTCTGCTTTATCTAAATTCCATTTTTGGGACGCATACCTATCAATAATTCGTTGATTAGCAGACTCAAACGGAAGCACGATTTCACGAAAACCAGCGCGAACAAGTAATTCTATTACTTCGGTGTCTGGTTTTCCCTTCTTTAAAAGATGAATAATATTGACTCCGTTAACATCCAATATTTCGAGGCCAAAGTCTTTAATTGTATTCAATAGCCTTATCGCTCGCCTTTTGTGTCCAAAAATAGAATCATCCTCAATAAATACTTGTTTAACATTAATGTTATCTCTTAAGAAGCTCAACTCAGTTTGTACCCGTTTGTCCGACTTAATACGGAATTTTCCAATATTTCCTGATGTTGAATTGGTCTTTTCTCCAGCTATGTGGCAATATGAACAAGAAAAAGGGCACCCTAAGGACGTCATAATTGATGCGTATCTGAGTTTTTCGCCCTTTTTAAAGTGACCACCGTGCGGCCGTCCTATCTTCCAATACTGTTCATTTGGCAAAAGGTCCCAAGCAGGAAATGGAAGTTCGTCCAAATCCCACACAATATCATCGGGATTTGTCTTATTAATGATAGTTTTCCCAGCTTTCTGAAATGCAATAGAGGAAATAGATTCGATATTGTTACTAAAACTATAAATTTCCTTAACTAATTTAATAAGTGGTCGTTCAGCTTCGGACAGTAATACAAAATCAAATCCACTAGATAAAAACTTGTTAATTCTATGGCGTGCATTGACGCCACCAGATAGCAATATTTTTGTTGGATAGGACCGCTTAATAAGACGAGCTGTAGATAATACCATTGTCTCTTGATCAGAAAATATGGATGTCATTCCAATAACATCAAAGTCATGGACTACATCCAAGATTTTCCTATCGCTTACACCTGTTCTTAGTAGCCCAGTCGGAAGTTTGGTGGGACTATAGAAAAAATCTCCAAGATTATCATCCCCATTTCCAACGCAGGCATCAAATAATTCCACATGTATACCCACTTCACGTAATGCACCGCCTAAACTAGGATATGCTAAAGAACCGTTCGGTTTACACATGGTAGTTGGCCAACTTTGGTTTGGCGGGTATAGTAGTAATACGTTCGGTTCTGACCTATGTTGAACCGAAACTACGGAGTCAGTGTACATAATTATCTTTCGTTTCCAATTATTTCGAGAAGTCCATTCATTCAAGCCATTTTTGATACGTCCAATTCACCGAACAATAGTGTATCAATAAAAATATAACTATTTTTGCGAAATATATTTACACCATAGCAAATTGATTTGTTTTTTATAGCATATTTTGTAATGAACCCAAACACCGATTCAATATTGTATTCCTAATCAAAGGTACCATAGAAAAATAGAAATCATTGATTAGGAGAATTTAATTATATGTTTATTAGTAAACGCTTGAACCCAAACTTTCCTCCACTCCAAATTGCAAATCATAGAGCTTGCGGTAGATGGCTGAACTTTCCAATAATTCCGTGTGATCACCCTCAGCTTCTACCGTACCGTTGTCAATGACCAGAATCCTGTCCGCATTCAAGATGCTGGACAGTCGGTGAGCAATGATAATAGCAGTGGAATTTTTCAAAACTTGTTCAATAGCAATTTGCACTTGGCGCTCTGAGTGGGTGTCAAGAGAACTGGTTGCCTCGTCAAAGATTAGAATTTCAGGATCACCGGCGACGGCCCTGGCAACAGATATTCTTTGGCGCTGGCCCCCGGAGAGCCTGATACCACGGTCACCTACAAAAGTCTCGTAGCCTTTGGGCATTTCACTTATGAAACCACTGGCATTAGCAATTATTGCAGCCTCCTTCACTTTAGCATGATCGATCTGCTCCCTTCTATATCGAATATTTTCTTCAATGGTGTCGTTGAAAAGCTGACTCTCCTGTGGAACAACACCGAACAACTTACGGTATCGATTGACCTTCACATCCTTTAGGTCAATATTATCAATCAATACCTTCCCTTCTTGCGGATCATAGAAACGGAGGATTAGATCAGTAAGTGTTGATTTGCCTCCGCCACTTGGACCTACAATAGCCAACACTTCTCCTTTTTTAACTGTAAAGGATAAATCATTTATCACATCCTTGTCATCATAGGCAAAGGATATATCTTTTACTTCTATGGAAGTATTGAATTTATTTTTTATTATATGACCATCAACGACTTCAGATCTAGTTTGAAGCAATTCTTGAATACGGTGAAACGAAGCTAAAAGTCCTTGTATCCAGGAGAAGTTCACGCTGAATTTATTTATCGGTTCAATAAGCATTCTACCTACATAGACAAACATCAAAGCTCCTTCTAATGACATTGCACCTTTATTCAGCTGAAATGAAACCATTATAAGAATACCTATAACAGTAGTTGCACTCAAAACCATGTTCATTGGCCCTTGCACAGCACTGAAAGCAGCTGCTTTGAATCCGGTTTTCCTCTCCTCAATCAAATCATTTGTTATACGATCTAATTCATACTTATCAGACCCGAAAGACTTAATCACCCTAATATTTGTGAATGCCTCATGCAATGTGGACAGAACATTTGCCGATTTATTGTTAAGGTTTATTGAGGAATTTTTAATTGGTTTTTTTGTAAGCCTAAAAACTCCGTATTGAAGTATTACTAGTAATCCAACAGCAAGCGGCAGTAAAATATTTGTGCTGATTAAAAAAGTACTATAAATAATAATCAAAGTGCCCTGATGAAAAAAAGATTGAATTAGAGGGACAATTCCTTGAGCTGTACTTTTAGCATCAACTGTAAGCCTGGAAATCAATTCGCCGGACCTATGCCTGTTAAAAAAGCTGATATCTTGCGAGAAAAAGTGATTCATCATATCTTTTCTGATCATAATAACAACCGATGCATTGGCCCACTTATTAATTAGTGTTGCTAGATAGTTGAAAAGTGACGAAATAAATACGACAGCCAAAAAAATAATCGCTAAATATATCAACAGCTCAACTTTCGATAAGTCGCCTGCTTTGAAAATTTTCTGAACGAGGCCTTTGATTCTATGTCCTACTGTGTTCAGGTTAAAAAAACTGGGAGATTTATTTTCGGTCGATACCTTAGTCGATCCTAAGTGCAATTCCCCCGTATATTCTCCCATAACAGTATTCATCATACCTGCCATAATAAGCGGCTGCATTGTGACAAATATGTTTCCCGTCAAAGTTAAAAAAATGATTAATATAATATGTTTCCACATTGGGCGCGCATACTTCTCCAGCAGATACTTCAACCCACGATAGTCACTCTGGCCGTGTCTCATTTATAAGAACCTATATTCATCTGTTACTGTGTTACCACTCTTCAAATAATTATTTAGTAGTAGTGATAGGTTAATTCGAATTAAGTCAAGAATACCTAAGTTTCCCATCTCATTCTCTATTTCATCCGTCCCGTTTACTCAAGACGACACACTACTAAACCCGAAGGCATAATACCCGCTATTATAAGAGGCTGTATTGCAGCCAAGATAAAACTTGAAAGTGTCAAAACAATTGTAATGATAATCAGTTTCCAAAATAGATAAGTTTAGTTAACAACCAATAATACATCCCTTATATTGGGAAATCAGAATTATCTTCAAAATGATAATTTTTGAATGTTGATATCATATATTGGTTATTCTAGATTTAACTTAAGGCCGCACTTAGAAACCCGAATTTTGTTGCAAAATCCATTGCAAATAACGTTTAACTTGGCTTACATATTACGAACGAAAAAATAATCATTTTTATAGTGTTTTCGGATAAGCTCTTGCTTTTTTTTTGACATCATTGTCCAATCATAATAAATATATTTCTCAAATTTATCAACAAATCGCCTCAAACGCATTGTTCGTTTTTTTCGTAAAGATTTTTCTTCAATACCAAATCCCATTTTAAGTAGAACCCGACGAAATAACACGATAGGTATTGTAATAAATTTTCCGGTTTTTAGAGCTAAATTTAATGAGCCAACAGATTGATCATATTTCTTAGTTAATAGCATAAATGAATTAAGTAAACTGTTCTGATTTGATATAAACATTAGCCTCAATAAAGGAATGTGGGCTATAAACAACAAAATTTTTATAGTTAAAGCAGAATATGATCGATTTTCTTTAACTTGCTTGACAAGTCTTAATTTTGATTTTGTTATCTGCTCTAATTTCGCAAAAAAATTCTCGGGCTTATCGCGTAATTCTTCAAAAAAAAGAAGATGTATTTTATGAAACTTTCTATGAAACAAATTTTCTATTAAATCGTATTGAAAATCTAAAGCGTTTACGTTTTTATAAGGAGTCAAGGACCTGCTAGAAAAACACCCTCTCTTATAGTTCAAAAATCTGTTCATAGATACAAGATTACCATCCTTTGCTGACTCTCTATATAACGACT
>Ga0187833_10003654_pt1 | contig 15469 bp, 22 predicted proteins | sample ETNtaG_37_FD_167968 | JGI IMG/M metagenome (GOLD analysis project Ga0187833, IMG submission 167968) | Marine microbial and viral communities from oxygen minimum zone, Eastern Pacific Ocean - ETNP2014_SV_400_PacBio MetaG (Illumina Assembly) | ecosystem: Environmental > Aquatic > Marine > Hypoxic...
TCTTTTCATTTCACCAGATATAGCCATTTTACTCCAACCTTACAGTTAAATCTACAATTTCAAAATCATCTAAAGCTCTCAAAGCAATACTATTCTTCCCTTTCTTAACATCATCAGATATAACAATAAATTCAAAATCTCTTACTCTAATATCATATAACTCATTATTCACATAAACTCTCAACCAATCATCCAAACCATAATCATCAAATAACATCTCTAAAACAATTTCATTAATTCCATCTCTAACATCACTAAACTCACTATCACTTAAATCAAAAAAGTACAATAATCTACTTCCGCCAGTTTCACTTTCAATAAACACATTCTCCAATACTATATCGCCTTCATCAATTTCAAACACAACTCTATTCTCATCTTCCAAATAACTCAAAGGAATATCATTAATTTCAAAATTATTACAAATAAATCTATCACTCAACAAACCATTTCCATTCAAACTTATCTTCAAATTCCCTCTTACATCTCCAATACAATCTAAATAAAAACTCAAAGAAGCACTTTTAACATTTTTCTTATTCAAACTAAAAACTCTTTCAACTTTTCTATTATCTACAATATATTTTTTAACAATTTTTAAATTCTTCAAATCATATTTACAAACTAAACCAGAACAATCAAAATTCAAAATATTTTTACCTTCTTTTAAATAATCTAAATTTAACTCCATAAAATTCTGATTTCCAAAAGCATTATAAATTTCATCACCATTTAAACTAATTATCAAGTTCCCTTTACTCTCGCTAATTGCATAAAATAAATTAACACCTTCTAATTTCCCAATATCCTTCAAATTAAAACTTACATTCTTACTCTTTCCAAAGAATAAATTCTTATTAATTACTAAATTTCCTAATAAATGACTTATTTCTGTATCTATCTCATTAAATAAATGAATATCAAACAAGTTAGTTCTTGTTATTCCTCCTCTAGGACCCACAAAACCAGGACTTTCCGATAATAAATTACCTTCTTCATCCTCTCCAAATTCTCCTCCTAACAAACCAGTTCTCTCTTCAGGAGGTAATAATAGAATAAAACCTAACATAAACAATAAAAACAGCAAAACAAAAGTTGCAGCTGTTGGAATCACCTGACCTCTTTTTTTCATATTCTTTAATAAATCCTACTACTATATAAATATTTTTCTAAAAAACCTTAAAATTTCCTAAAACTGTCTAAAAATAATAGTGTGCATTAGTAATGCATAGATTTATATATTAGTAATGCATACTTTTTAACATGATATTAAAAGAAACTTTAAAAAAAATAGTAAAATCACAATTAGAAAACCTAAACTCATTAGAACTAGGAATACAAAGAGAAAAATTACCTGAAATTGATTTAAATCTACCTCATGCTACAATAATATCTGGAATAAGAAGATGTGGTAAAAGCACATTATTACACCAATTAATGAAAAAAAATCCTAATTATTTTAATTTTGAGGATCCAAGAACAGTAAATTTCGAACTTCAAGATTTTGAAAAATTAATAGAAATATTCAAAGAATCTTCTAATAACAATCTATACTTCTTCGATGAAATTCAAAATGTTCCAAAATGGGAATTAACAATAAGATCTCTACTTGATAAAGGAAAAAAAGTAATAATAACTGGATCTAATGCATCACTTTTAAGCAAAGAACTAGGAACTAGATTAACTGGAAGACACATAACTTATGAATTATTCCCTTTTTCCTATAAAGAAATGTTAACTCTAACCAAACAAAAATCTAACTTAACCTCATTTACAAAATACTTAACCCATGGAGGTTTTCCAGAATATATTAAATACAAAAAACAAGAAATACTTCATGAATTATTAAAAGACATTGTAATAAGAGATATAGTAGTAAGACATAAAATAAGAAATTCCAAAACAATAAGAGAACTTGCTATTTACTTATTAACTAATGTTGGAAAAGAAATTTCCTTAAACAAATTAGCAAAAACATTTAACATAAAATCTGTTAACACAGTAGCTTCATTTGTATCTTTTTTAGAAGAAAGTTATTTAATATTTACCTTACCTAAATTTAATTATTCATTAAAAAAACAGATAGTAAATCCAAAAAAAATATATTCAATAGACAATGGTCTTTCAAATGTGAATTCAGCTTCTTTTTCTTCAGATAAAGGAAGAATGCTTGAAAATATAGTTTTTCAAAATTTAAGGAGAAAATACCAAAAAATATATTATTTTAAAGAAAAAAACGAATGTGATTTCATAATAAAAGATAAAAAAACCTTAACTATACAAGTATGTTATGAACTAAATAAAGAAAACAAAGAAAGAGAAATAAATGGTTTAATAGAAGCAATGGATGAATTTAAAATAACTAAAGGATATATACTAACTTTTAATCAAGAAGATAAATTAACTGTTAAAGATAAATCAATTTTTATAATACCTGTTTGGAAATGGTTAATTAAAAAACCTTAAAAAAGAACTTCAAAAACTTAGGTTCATTAATCATTACCTTCCAAAAAAACTTATTCAAATAGTCCCTATCATAACTTTCTAAGATATTTTTAACTCTATTTCCTCTACTTAACTTAATTAATTCTTCATAATCATTACTACTAAACTTATCTAAAATATTCCTAACTAACAAAGCTTTATCTAAATCCTTACCTATTTTTTTCCTAAACATCTTATCATAATTTCCACCTTTCTCTAAAACCTTACTTAATTCTCTAGCACCAACCAAACCAGGAACTAAACCGCCATGAGTATTAGCCTTAACCATCCCTGCTGCATCTCCAACCAAATATTTATTTCCTTTACTAATTTTAAATTTTCGATCATAAACAGGAATAAAACCAGATTGCCATTCTATTACATCTTTACCTTCCAAAATATTACTTTCTCCCAAATAACCAACTCTAGCTACTTCCTCATTCTCAGGAACTATCCAACTAAAACCATTTCCTAATTCCACATCAATAACATTATCAAATTTCCCTTTTATCCTTGCTTGAACTCCTCTAATATATTTTTTTTCTTTAAAGAAATCATTTCTAATCCTACTAAAAACTCCATCAGCACCAACTAATTTATCAACTTTAAACTTCTTACCAACATCCAATACATTTCCTTCATAATTTTTATATTTACTATCAAACAAAACTTCATTACCTCTATCTAAAACTTTTCCCATTAAATATCTATCAAACTTTCCTCTATCTAACAAATAATTTTTCTTCAACTTCAATTCAACTTTCTCATTACCACTTTTAATCCTAAAATCACTAAGTTCATTAACTATAAAATCATCTTTCTTAACTAAATTAAAAATCTCACTAGTAACTAAACCAGTACATTGAACAGGATTTCCTATTTCTGAATGTTCTTCAAAAACTTTACAATCAACTAAACTTCCTAAATAACACCCAATAGGCCCCCCACCTACAATTCCTATCATTTTAACTATAAAAAACACAAAAAACTTATAAAACCTTCCTTCATTTACGAAAATTAGTTAAATAACTTAACAATACCCATCTTTATGGCATTAACAACAAAAGAAAATACAAAACTTGAAAAAGCAAATGCAGAAAGAAAAGAGCAATTTGCTACTCTTGCAGCTGGTTTAGAAGCAAAAGTAAGAACTGAATTTCAAGGAACTTTAGAATTTGGTGAATCAACGATAACAGAACAATCAATGCCTTCTCAATTTGGAGACCACGAAGCACCTTCTTATACTGCAACAATTCCAAGTCTAGGAGATAAAAAAGGATATATAAAGATTACAGAAAAGAAAGCTATTGATGGATTTATGAATGTAGAAGTCTCTGGGAATAATACAACAATAGATGTTAGAAGAAGAGATTTAGTTTCTTATTCAAACGAAGTTTCTACCTATGTCTTAGAACAACTTAGATTATTTTAATTTTTTTCAAAAAACTTATAAAACCTTCCAATAATTACTAACTATGCTACAAATAATACTTCTAACAATAACTTTAATTATTTTAATCTTAGCAACAATTGTAGACATAAAAACAAGAGAGATTCCAGATTACTTAACACATTCTTTAATATACATAGCAGTTACCTTAAATATTTTACATTCAATCATTTTTAAAAACAACAATTATATAACAATTCTAATAACTTTACTAATCTTAATTATAATAGCAAACATTCTTTACTACACAAAATTCTGGGGAGGAGGAGATTCTAAATTAATCATAGGACTTTCTTTAGTTTTCCTAACTTATCCTCAATTCCTATTAATTTACCTTAACCCATCCTTACCTTATCCATTCTTACTAACTTTCTTCATAAACTTACTACTAATCTCATTTATCTATGGTTTAATTTACGCAATCACTTTAACAGTTATAAATTTTAAAAATTTCAAAAAAGAATTTAAAAAACTTTTACCAAAATACACAACTCTAAGACTAATAACAATTATTTTAACTGTTTTAATTCTAATAACTTTTTACATAACAAAAATACCACCCTTAATTATCCTAGCTTTCTTATCTTTCCTTTACCCATACATAATAATTTTTACAAAAGCAACAGAAAATTCATCATTAATCAAATCAGTACCACCAAAAAAAATAACAGAAGGAGATCTACTAGCAGAAAACATAAACTACAATAACAAAATCTACTCAAAAAAATCTTTAGGTCTAACAAACCAACAAATAAAACAATTAATAAAAAGAAACAAACCAGTTCTAATAAAATATGGAATTCCTTTTGCACCAGTTTTCCTTATCGCAACTATTATCTCTTTAATTTTCGGAAATATTATTTTCTAAGGAATCTTAAAGTCTTCATCAACTTTAACTTCTTCCACTTCTTCTTTTTCAACTTCAATTTTCTCAGTTACACTAACCTTATCAATTTTAACTTCACTAACTAAATTAATTAACTCTTCTTCACTAACTTGTTTATTCTCCCAACTAAAAACAACTTTATCATCTTTAAACCTAGGAATTATATGAACAACAACATGATCAAACCTCTGACCAGCAACTTCACCTTCAGCAACAAATACATTACTTCCTTCTGCCTTAACAACTTCTTTTATCTTATCATTTAATTTATTAACAACATTAAACAAATGTCCAACTTCAAAATTTTTCAAACTTCCAAAATGTTCTTTAGGAAAAACTAAACAATGACCTAAATTAGCTGGATTAATATCTAAAACAGCAACAACTTTCTCATCTTCATAAATAACCTTACTATCTATCCTTCCATCTGCAATCCCACAAAATAAACATTGTTGTTTTTTAAGAAATTCTACTTCTTCAGGACTTAACTTACTCATGAATTCATTTAATTTAACTTTTTGCTCTTCAACTGGCAACTTACCAATTTCTTGCAATTCATTAATCTGTTCTTGACTTAAACTCATTCACAAACAACCTCACTCCCATCATTTCTAAAACATTCAACATTTAACTGTTTACAATTTAAGGGATTATTTTTTTCATATTTAGAAAATTTGTGATCTTTATCTTGATCAATCCCAAATACTTCATTACAAAAATATGAATCTTTAATTTGATTTAACTCTAGTCTTTTAGCAGTTAAACAATGACCCTCACACAATTGAATGGAAATTGATTTATCTATGAATTCTGGGGTATCAATTACAGGCTTAACAAAAAAACCTACAAAAAACAAGACAATAATTATCGCAATCAAAATATTAACAGAACCTAGAACTTTAGAATTATTTTTATATGCCATAACTCCTAAAAAACCAGTAACTAAAACTATAAATATATACCAATAAATCGGGAATCCTGTAATAAAAAACAAAGGAAAAACACCCAAAACAATAAAAACCAAAATCCCAATCAAACCATATTTAGTTCCTTTTTCCATTTTAACCTATCGCCCTTCTTACATCAACAACTTCTATACTTTTTACACCATCTAAATTCCTAATTTCTTCTTCTAAGGAATCAGCACTTCCTTTTTCCTCATCCCAAACAAATATAATTTTTAAAGCCTTCAAACCAAAAGCAATATCTTCTCTTTCTTTTTTAAACTCTCCAGTTAACTTACTTTCTATTTCTTTTTCTAATTTATCTAAATCAGTATCAACACCTTCCGGCATTATTTTAAAAGTTATTATCACATTTGCCATTTTCTTTATTAGTTAGGACCTACAAAGGAACAAGATTTACAAACATACTTCGTAGCTAATCTTCTACAGTCATAACATCTAACTATCTCTTCCTTACCACAACCAGGACACTTAAATCTAGTAGATCCTTTTACATTAACTACTTGTTTGCTACATGAACTGCATTTTTCCATAAAAAAATTAGAATACAGACGTTTATAAAGGTTTTCTTTCAAAATTACGCCCCTAAAAACTTCAACAGATTATAAACTAAAAACACCGGCCACACAATTGCTTTTAAAATTCCTAGAACTCCATTCCAAAAACCTGTCGCTGTAGAAATGTAATATATTGCTGAACCAATAAATCCCAAGAAATAAGCAAAACCACCACAATTTTCAGAACCACACTTAATTTGTTTTTTTACCATAATATAACATAAACACTAAGAGTATATAAATTTTCCTTTAAAGAACTAAAAAAAGAAAAAAAGATTAAACATCTTCAAATCTAAAAACCCATATATCTTCCATTCTTCCAATCATAAACATTAGAGTTACTAATACCTAACAAACCTGCAACAAAACAAGGATCCCCATATTTATCCAACATTTTCAACGCATTTTTCTTAAACTCTATAGAATATCTTCTCACACCTTTTCTTGTATAAGTTAACAAACCATTTTCCAAATTAACTTGTTTTCTTTTAATTGTAAAACCAATATAACTATAAAACCTTTTAACATTTTTATATCCAGCAGATTTCAATCTCATAAAAGAATTTTGATTACAATTAATTGATAGATCTATATGAAAACTATTCTTTAACATCTCTTTAACTTTCAACAAAGAAGATTTATTTCCAGAACATACAGAGAGATAAACTCCACCTGGTTTTCTTAAAGTAGCACTTCCTTCAGAATCAAACAACCCTCTCAAAAATCCAGCTTTAACTTCTAAACTAGAACTCAAAACTTTTTCAGGAATCTTCCATTCTTTAGTTTTAAAAGAATTAGCATACTTCAATAAATCTATTACAACTAATTTAGATGATAAATTTATAACATATCTTGGTTTTGGATTATCACAAAAATTTGTTGGCTTAGTAATTCTTTTATGTTTACTAGGTAAAAGACCATAAACTTCTTTCAAACATTTTCTAAATTCATCAGCAAAATCCTCATCACATACATCTAATCCCACTAAGAATCCATTAGTTAATTTAACATAACCATCTCCACACAAAACACCAAAGATATAAGCTTTTTTAACATCCAATTTACCTTGAGGAAGAATTTTATTCAATACTTTATCTTGAAATGGTTTCTTATCCGTATAAATCCAATCAGACATAGCACCATAACTAACTTTAAATCCTTTATCAGATAAAAAAGAAAAAATTTTAGGAAGACTCAATCCTTGTTTTCTTAATTCAACCACTTCATGATATTCTTCCAAAGTATGGGTTCTATACATCCTCTATGCCTTTTCCAGTAATCTTAAACAAAGCTTCGCTCTCAGGCAAGTATGAAGAATCAATCATCTTAGCCACCCTAGTCCCTTTCTTACCTTTCCTTAAGTAAACCCTAGGATTCATTCCATGAGCCAACACATGCCCACCAATAGGCTCTGTAGGATCTCCAAAAAACATATCGGGCTTTGCCATTACTTGATTTGTAACATAGATAGCCACATTATGTTGATCAGCCAATCTCTGCAAAGTATGGATATGCTTATTTAACTTTTGTTGACGTGGAGCTAATTCCCCCCTACCACTAAAATCACTTCTAAACAGACTCATCAAAGAATCAATAATGACTAATTTAACATTTGTCCCATTATTAATATATTCACTTACTTTCTCAGCCAACAACATCTGATGATCTGAATTAAAAGCTCTTGCAACAGAAATATTTTTCAAAACTTCCTTAAAATCCAAACCCATACCTTCAGCTATTTCTTGTATTCTTTGTATCCTAAATGTTGACTCTGTATCAATAAACAAAACACTTCCACCTAACCCTCCTTTATCTTTAGGTAACTGAACACTAACAGATAAAAAGTGGGCTAAAGCACTCTTTCCAGAAGCATAAGCACCATACATTTCTGTAATACTTCCAGTTTCAACACCACCACCCAATAAAACATCCAATTCTTTACTTCCTGTATGTATCCTTTCAACCATTTCTGCTTTCTTCAACAACTCATCACCACTTTCAAAACCCATCTTCAATTCATTTCTAGAAGCATTTATTATTTTTCTAGCAGTTAATTCTGTAACTCCAAATTCAGTTAATTCTCCAGGACTTGCAACAGCTAAACTCAACAAAGTTTCATAACCACCTTCTTTTAATTTTTCTGCAGTTGCAGCACCAACACCAGGCAAATCATGAACAGCTAATTCTTTTTCTTTTTTTGCTGAATCTTTTTCTTCTTTTTTATTTTCGTCTTCAATTTTTTCTGTTTCTTCTATAATCTCTTCCTTCTCAACTTTTGATGAAGGTTTTTCTAAAATCTTCTCTTCTTTCATTCTTCCACCTCTGCCAAAAACAAAAAATCCCTAGCTTTATCTAATAGCATATTCATCTTTACAATGTCACTTTTCCTAAAATTAACTATGTCAGATCTCCATATTTCTTCACCTTTTTTCTTATAACTTCTACTCAAACTTGCTGTTTTAAACTCTAACTCCTCTCCATTAAATTTTCTTTTATTGCTCCAAATAGCAATCTCCCAAGCACCTGTTTTCCATTTTTTAATTGGTCCCGTCATTTTTCCCTCCTTTGGTTTCCCATTTTTTTCAACCTAAGAACATAGTCTAAGCCAGCTATTCGCTTTTTATTTCATTAGGCTATAAACAGTTAAACTAGACTTATTTATATACTTTAGGGGTGTTTGAACAAATGAAAAAATGTGTTACCACCACATGTTATACACCAAAAACAAATTCAAAACAATAAAAAATATAAAAAACACAAATTCTAAACTACCTCCACTTCTAAACATACCTCTTATTTTATATTTCAAAGGATGAAACAACCTAACACCTTCTTTAGTCAAACCATCACTAACTAAATGACTCAAATAACCTATAAAAAATAATAACCCATAATTAAAATTAAAAAAATAAACAACAATAAACGATAACAAAACCGCAAAAAACAAACTATGAAATAATTTCCTATGTCCAAATAAAAACTCTATCACTTCACTAATAAAACCAAACTTCCTTCCAACCTTACTTCTACTAAAATCAATATCTGGCAATAAAGCACCACTTAAAACAAACAAAAACACATAATACCATTCTCCTAAATTTAACAATAACAAACTAATAAATACTCCAAAAATTAAATGTGTTCTAAACATCATTTTTCTAATTCTTTTAATAATTCTTCTGGATTTACTTCTTCAACTGAATTGATTATCAACTCTTTCCTTCCAAACATTTCATTCTTAGTGACTCTTCCACTTAAAACTAACTGTTCCCCTAAAACTTTTTTCTTTACTTCCTCAAACTTCTCGCTATTACCTCTTAAACCAACAACTTCTTCATCCTTCAACTTCAAAATATCTCTTACATCATCTCTAAAAGCAGCAACTCTAATATTATCTGTACCATCATCAAAAAATAAATTCAAAACAGGCATATACTTGACTTCACACTTCCCATGTTCATCACAATTAAATTCTCCGGCATCCATCTTAACTCTAACACCACATTCATTACAAACTTCAAAAAATCTAGGTTCAAAAACCTGAACAACAGTACCTAAAACACTAACATTAAATTCATTATCTTGTAATTCTATTATTTTTTTCTTATTAAATTGTTTTCTTTCAAATATTCTTTCACTATTTACTTCACCTATTTCCACTTCACTTTTTACAACCTTACTTAAACCACTTACATGAATTTCAGCACCACTGTTATCTCTTACTTGCCCATTTTTTAAATTAATAACATCATTTTCTTTTAAACTTCCATCTTCAACTTTTTTAATTATATGTTCATCCCAAATAACAGTTCTTATAACTCCAGATTCATCACCAAATAAAAAATTAACAACTCTCCCTTCTCTTTTCCTAGTTTTAAATTCTCTAATTTCACTTAAATTCATTATCCTACCATCAATTTCAAAATTTCTCATACCAATTAACAACTCTTTAATTTTAATTTTTCCAACTTCAAATAACTTAACACCTAATTCATTAGAAACAATCTGTGCTGCCCCATCTTTACTAACTAAACCACTTAAATCTTCTATTTTCTTATCTATCTTACTATCTATCTCTTCATCACTTAATTTTAACTGCTCTTTTATTTTTTCTTTAATAACTTCATAACTAATCTGTATCATATTTAATTCTAATTATCAATCCTTTTTATAATTAATTATTCTCTAATATAGAAATTATTTTTTCATAGCAAACCTAATCACTACATTCTCAAATTGAGTCTCAACAGGAAATTTCTTATCTGTCTTAACATCAAACAACAAATACTCTCCTTCCTCTTCAATATCCCATCCAAATTCACTCCCAACACAATTTCTAACTGCTTCTACATCTATATTCATACATTTTCTAACAGTTTCTATTATCTTATCATAATCTTCAAAATTATAATCAATTTCTTCTTTAAAATTATGTTTTATTTTATAAGTTCCTAATTGCAATTTAGTTTTAACTGTAACAAAACTATCTCTTTCTTCTTCAAAATCATCATTATATTCAATAAGTTCTTCCATTCTCTCTCCAGAACCACTAAAACACAATTCAGGATTTAACAATCTAGTACCATAACCTTTTACAGTTACTCCATTTGGATCCATCATTTCAAAATGTAAATGTTCATCTGTTCTACTTGTTCCAGACACACCAGTATAACCAATTAAATCTCCTTTACTAACAGATCTTTTTTCTCCACTACCACCAACATAACTATTTAAATGAGCATATCTACTTTTATAACTTCCTCCATGATTTATTTCAACCCAATAACCATAACTATTACTAGCAAATGGTTTAAACCATATTTCTCCATCTTTAATAGCATAAACAGGCCATTTTTTAAGATTAGGTGGTCTTGTTCCTCCAGGATAATAATCTACTCCTCTATGCTCCCTACTTCCTCCATGTCTTGAATTCTTAAATTCAGAAATTCTAACTACTTTATCTCCATTTTCACCTAATGGATGAATTACATCTCCCCAAACACCACAACTCACACCACCAATTCCGGCTTTTTTTGCACTTCTTTCCTTTTTCCCTTCCAATTCAAGAACAACAGGAATTTTTATCTCTTCCTTACCATTACACTCAATCGGGATATATTCTCCCTCCTTATTTATTAAACTACAATCATATTCACTAGAAATCAAAATTTCAGGATAAACATTCAAATATTCCTTAAAATATCTTTCAAAATTATCCAAAAAACTATTTGTCAAAACATTTTTCCCTCTTTCAGGGAAACAATCATTCCAAACAACATAATCCTTGTAAATTTCACACTCAACATCTTCATGATAACCACCACTTTTTCCTAACTCTATCAAACTCTTATAAGCACTCAGTTTCCCACTACTATCAGCATACAACATAGCCCTCTCAGCTTTATACATAGCTTCCATAACTTTCATTTGACTTTCACCCAGATAATTCTCATACTTCTGGGGTCCTTCCTCTCCAACAAAACTCAAATACAATATCAAAGCAGCTACAAAACCTAATACACTTATAATCCCAACAACAGCACCCTTTTTCATTTTTCACACAACACTAAATTAACAACCCCATATTTTTCTTCTGAATAAGCTAAAGGAACGATTCCCGTTAAGATATTATATTTACAAGTTCCTAAAACATTTTTTTCTTTCTCAACTATTTTTTTAAAAACATCATCACCAGCAAAATACATAATTCCGCTACTTCCAATCACCCCAAAAATCTTTTCTAATCCAAATGTAACTACTCCTGTACCAATCAAAGCACCAACATAAGATCCAATTATTTTATTTAAATTGTCAACTTTACCTATAAAAAACTTAAAATTATTATCACTAAAACTTTTATCAGGAACAACAACATTAACACTCCATCTTAAACCATATAATCCATTAAACATCTCACTACTTTTTTCTCTAAAATCTTTTATTCTTTTTTCCTTCCCATCAACCTTACTTAAACTAACTACATCTCTAATTTCCATATCATCAACACTCATTCTCAAATAACTTAACATCTCACTATTAAATCTAAAATTTTCTTTAGCTAATCTAATATCTCCTTTAACTTTTCTATTCATATCTCCAAAAACTAAAAACATCCCAGTTAAAATTACGATTAACAAAAAAAACGCAATCATAAAATCTGTAAAATCTTCAACTTGTCCTTTCTTCATGATAACTCCACCTTCAAAACCCCAGGATAATTAACTCCTCCATCTCTAACAACCACAACTTTATTAATCTCATCTTTAACCCAATCTTTATTCATTCCAAATTCTAAAGCATTATAAGCAATATAACTTTTTTCTTCATAATCTAAACTAACAAAAATTCTTTTTCCCTTACTTCCATAAAACAAACATCTCTTCAATCTATTACTTCCTTCTAAAGAATCACTAAATTTCTCCACATCCAAAACACCAACATGAACTCTTCCATCTTCAAAAGCAAAACAATTCTCACTATTAACTAACCTATTAACAATCAACATATTTCCAAAACCACTAACTTCATCAAAACCAGCAAATCTAAAACCACCAAAAAAAACCAAAGTATAAATCATAATCATAGCTAACAAAATGATTATAGGAATAAAATAAACTACTTTCCTTCCCAAATCATACTGTCCTTTAACAAACATATGGTTTCTCATCTTTGTATAATCCCCATCCTTTTTCAGCTGCAACTGCCCTACAAACTGCTCTATTACCTTTCCAATAACAATTTGGATCAGCAGGTAAAAACACGTAACCAATTGCTTTCTTCCATCTCTCTAAACCTTCTCCTTTAACTCTATTTTCAAAAGCACCAATATTTTCTCTAACACCAGCATAAATTGTGTATTGAATATCCCAATTCAAGGCAATTTCTTTTCTTTTATTTCCTGGAAATTTATCTTTAGTTATTGATAATAATTGAATTGTTGTCCCATCATGTTTAGGAACTAATCTTCCACTTTTACTAACAAACATTTGAAATGAAGAATCTTCATGATGTTGGTATGCTAAAATAGCATGTTGAGCATCTTCTAAACTAGCTCCATGTTTATCACTAACTTTTTCCCACTGTTTAACTATCTCTGCCCTAATTAAATTTTCAACTTCTTCCTTACCATATTCTCTAATATTTCCAACACCTAAAACAGTTTCAGCATATTTTCTTGCTTCTTCACTAACTGCATCTTTAGGAGCATTTGTATCTTTTTCATTATACAATCCTAATTTACTTTCATCAAAACCACAACCCAAACTTCCACTTTCACTAACACTTGTAATCCCAAACTCACTAATATCCATACTCTCTACACTAACATCACTACCCTTTTTTATAATCTTAATAGCATTTCCTTCTATCCTAACAATTTCATCAAATAAATCTAAATCTGTTGCAAAAACAGCTTCACTAATACTATCTCTATCCACAATAACACTAAAATAATTAAATTCTCTATTCCTACCAATTTCAATTTCTCTTGTTTTTTCTAAAGGAATCCCAATTTCTATATCTCCAGGCAAACCCATAACAACATCCATCATCATAGCAACATCTTTAGCAATATATTGTTTAACAAAATTATCATTATTAGAAAACTCATAAGCACTATACATCAAAGTTATTACAACTACTATACCTAAAATAAATTCAGTAATTAAAATTAATTGCTGAGCCTCAGCTTGACCTCTTTTCATTTTATACATGGTTTATTAACACAAATTCCTACAACCAATTTCTTTTTTCTCTAAGTGCAAGGTAACTAATTCTTCTTTTCTGCCAATACCTGGAATAAAAATATTTTCAGTATCAAAACATTTTCCAACTATTTTTACATCTTCAAAAGTATTGCATCTTTGATCAGTATTGCATGCATCCCTAAAATTAAAAGTACCATCTAACTTTCTCTTCACATTGCACAAACATAAACAATTATCTTCTCCACACTCAGTACTCCTATCTGAACTAAATCTACTAGAAACTAACCAATCATCAGGAAATTTACATTCTCCTGTAATAAAAAAATCACTCTTAAGAATATCCTGACCTTCATTAAAACTACCTAAAAAGGCATTATCTTTAATAAAAAAGCCAAAATCTCTCTCATCACCAACTTCCATACTTTCAACAATATCAACTAAATCATTAAACTGTTTTCCTGTAATACTAGTACTCTCTACAAAATTCCATATCAACATAAGCATAGGAATAGCTATTATAATAGCAATAACAATACCAGTTAAAAAACTTAAACTTTCCTCTGCACCTCTTTTATTCATATTTAAATCATTTCTTTAAAATTATATAAACCTTTTTATTTAACAATTTTAGAAATATTTAACTCTTTAACTGCTACCTCAGTGCCCTTCACAATCAGTTGTAAATTTTCGAAACCTTGCATTATCTGTTCTTGAAATATCCATAAAACAATGACTAAGAGAACTACGGCTATTATAGCCACTATTACTGTCCACAAAGCTCCTTCACTTCCTTTTTTGTCCATTTTAAAAAAAGAAAAAAATTAACAAATGTCTATTGGTGTACTATCTGGACCCAGTGTTTTACAATCAACACCTAATTTTTTACAAGATGTTGCATCTCTTTCATTTTCATCTAACACTTCATTATTATTGGTATCCAAACTAAACATCTCCTTACAATATGCCGAATTCCTAGACAATTCAAAATTTGTCCCATAACTCTTAGCAGTTACACAATATCCCTTACATATCTGCACAGACAGTCCTCTATCATCTATCCTATCAAATAAACCTTTTACTTTTCTAGAAACTGATTCAAAACCACCAGTTAAAAACGCAATAACTACAAATAAAACAACTAGAACTATAACAGCAACAACAACCATGTTTAATGATAAACCTTGTCCTTTTTTATTCATGAATAACACCTCTTTATTTATTATTTCTAAATATACTTCTTATTATATATAAGTTTTTCTATCAACATACTGGTTTTCTATCAAACCAATTCCTAGTTTCCTTCTTTTTCATACCAAATGTTCCTTGAATTCCCTTAAAAGACACTGAAACTAAACAAATATCTCCATTTTCAGATTTATAATACTTAGTAAAAGATTCAGTATCTTTAGTAAAACCTTGTC
>Ga0187833_10003655_pt1 | contig 15468 bp, 13 predicted proteins | sample ETNtaG_37_FD_167968 | JGI IMG/M metagenome (GOLD analysis project Ga0187833, IMG submission 167968) | Marine microbial and viral communities from oxygen minimum zone, Eastern Pacific Ocean - ETNP2014_SV_400_PacBio MetaG (Illumina Assembly) | ecosystem: Environmental > Aquatic > Marine > Hypoxic...
TATCTCCTATTACATGAAATTTAATTTCAGGGTATTTTAAATTAATTTTTTTTAACACATTTTTTGCAAAATCAATACAGGCAAGCAAATTAGGTATAAATTTTATATTTCCAATAAAAATAATTTTTTTGTTACTTTTTTTATGCTTGAACAATTTAAATGCAAAATTTTTAGCATTTCCTACAACGTAAAATTTCTTTTTTTTAGAAATTTTCTTTTTCGCTTTAGTTGCATCTTTTTTTGAAACAAAAACTATATTATGAAACTTTATAAAAATTTTTTTTTCATATCTATCAACTAATAATTTTTCAATAATATATATGTATTTAATGGGATTCAGAATTGACAATTGGTTAATTAATTTCTGATAGGCTAAGGATTGTAGATCTGTCATTTCTAAAATTTTTTTTCCTCTAAATTTATTTGGCAAATATTGAGATGATCTTAATAAATGACAAATAATAGAATCGTATTTATCTTCAACACTATTTACATAATCTTTCATTTCATTTGATAAATAAAAACCGTTTTGTAACGGTTCTAATTTAAAAAAAGAAAAAAAACTATTAATAATTCTAGATAAAAAATTTAAATGGAAAACTTTTATGTTTTTGCAAAAAGCAAGATTTTTTTTTGGAATTTTATTTTTTTCTCCTAGACAAATTAAATCTACTTGATTTTTTTTTGATAAATATTCCAGAATATCAAATAATCTTAATTTATCACCACCAAAAATTGGGAAAGGAAATCTGGTTGAAATAAATAAAATTTTTTTCATTAATAATTTTTGTACACAGTGTCAATAAATTAAATTTACTTGAACACAGTAAATTACTTTTTTAAAAGTATTTTTTCAAGCAAACAATAAATTAAAGTAAATAAATATTTTATTCTCAATTCTTTAATATCAAATTTTGATGCACCCTTTTCTTATACTTTTTAGCAAAATCTAGCATTCTCTTAGCTTGTCTTTTTCTTGTTTCTTCAAAAAAATCCCAGTCACTTACTTTTTTCCAAAAGAATAAATTTGAAAACAAATGCCATGTACTTTATTTTTTTTAAATCTTTTAATATTTTCTGTATTTTTTATACTTCCATGATACAAATTGATAATTTTATCAGTACAAATAATTTTGTTAGCACATTTTATGACTTATATAATGAAAAGATATGGATCTAAATAATTTAATTTTAATTTTTTTCTTAATTGCTTTTGGCATACTTTTTTATAAGTGCTTTTTATTAGTCATAAATAAATATAATTTAAAATTATTAATTGACGATCAACTAAGAAAACCTCAAGCATTTCACACATCTCCTACGCCGTCTATTGGAGGAGCAGGCATATTTTTTTCTTTACTAATTGTTCATTTTTATTTTTTATTATTTAAAGATATTTTTTTTCTCGAATATTTATCATTTTGTACATTATTTTTTTTTCTTGGCTTTGTAGATGATATTAAAATAAATTTTAATCCAAAAATTAGACTTGCTTTAATGATTATTTTTTTAATTTTATTAGTAAAGTATAATAATTTTTATCTCGAACAAACTGGTATACAGGTTTTGAATGCGTGGTTGGATCATATAAAATATTTTTCTCTAGTCTTTGTTTGTTTATGTTTTTTATTTGTGATCAATGGTGCCAACTTAATTGATGGCTATAATGGATTGTTAGGTATTCATTCATTAATTATCTTTGTGAATTTATTTTTAATTAATTATTTAAATGGAAATAGTGATTTAGCTTTATTTTTATTTTTAGAAATTTTAATACTAATAAATTTTCTAATATTTAATTTTCCAAAAGCAAAAATCTTTCTTGGAGATAATGGCGCATATCTGTTAGGTACTTTTATTGCTATCTCGGTAATAAAAACAAGTATTGCAGTTCCAACTATATCCCCTTTTTATTTTTGTATATTATTATTCTACTTATTTTTTGAAGTTTTTTTTTCCTTTTTCAGAAAATTATTAAAAGAAAAAATATCCCCATTATATCCTGACAAAAAGCATTTACACATGTTGCTTTACAAAATTTTGCTTAAAAAAAATAACAATAAAATAAAAAGTAATTATTATGTTTCGGTTATTATAAATTTATTTTATTTTATATTAACTATACCTGCAATTTTGATGATGAATAACAGCATGTTTTGTAAATATTACTCTATAATATTTTTTCTTATTTATTTTTTTTCTTATAAAATAATTCATGAAAAAGCTAAATAAAAAAATTCTAATAACTGGTGGGGCTGGTTATATTGGTCAAAATTTAATAAGTTTTTTTCTTAAAAAAAAATATCAAATATATGTAATTGACAATCTGTCAAGATCTATGTCTCTTAATAAGAATATAAAAAAGAATATAAATTTTTATAAAATTGACTTAGCAGTAGAAAACAAAGTAAAATCTTTCTTTAAACATAGAAATTTTGATTTAATAATTCATCTTGCGGCTTTTTCTGGAACACGAGAATTTAATGAAAATGTTTTAAAATCTTTTAACAACAATGTTTTAGCAACAAAGAATTTAGCTAAATTTGCCTTTCAAAAACCAAATACAAAGTTAATATTTTCGTCTTCTGCAGCGGTATATGGAAAAGTTTCCAAAGAGAAAATAAGTGAAACACATGTTTGTCAACCTGCAAATTATTATGGCTTTTCCAAGCTTGCATGTGAAAATATTATTTATAATGAATTAAAAAGCAAAAAAAACAATTATGCAATTTTAAGATATTTTAACGTTGTAGGTTTGATTGTGGATTTTAAAATTAAGAAAAAATTTTATTCTCTATATGATATTATAAGAAAAAACATCAGTTATAAGAAATATAAAATTAATATAAATGGAAATAATCTTGATACCAAAGATGGTACGCCTGAAAGAGATTTTATTCATATTAGTGATCTTTGTAAAATTCATGAAAAAACTTACAAATATTTAGAAAAAAATAAAAAAGTTGTAATAAATTGTGGTTCGGGAACTAGATATTCGGTGTTAAGTGTTGTTAGAGCGTTTGAAAAAAAAATTAATCACAAATTTAATATTTCTTACAAGATAACAAATCTAGATGAAACACAAACTATATGCGCAGATATAAGCTTATTGAAAAATATACTTAAGACAAATATTGAAAAAACAAAAATAAATGATTTGATAAAAGACTATCTATGATTGCAATTATTGATATTACTATTTAATGACACTATTACGGGGCAAAAACTTAAATTAAAATAAGGAATTTTTTCATGAAAATATTAATTATGGGTTTACCAGATGCTGGAAAAACTACGCTTGCATCAAAATTGGTACCATTGATAAAAGCTAAATGGTTAAATGCAGATGAAGTTAGAAAAAAAGCAAATGATTGGGATTTTTCTGAAGAAGCAAGAAAAAGACAAGCTAAGAGAATGGCAGATTTTGCTGAAAAGTATAAGAAAGAGGGTCATCATGTTGTAGCAGACTTTGTCTGTCCTACACCAGAGGCAAGAAAATTATTTAATCCAGATTATATTATATGGATGGATACAATTGACAAAGGAAGATTTGACGATACAAATAAAATGTTTGTAAAACCTGAAAAATATAATTTTCGAGTATCTACAAAAAATGCTGAGCTATGGGCACTTCAAATAGCAGATCAAATTGTTGAATATAAATGGGATAATAAAAAACCTACTGCACAAATGTTAGGTAGGTGGCAACCATTTCATAATGGGCATTATGCACTTTTTGAAGAGATTATAAAAAAAACTGGACAAGTTTGTATTCAAGTAAGGGATGTCCAAGGTGTGGATGATAATCCTTTTGATTTTGAAACTGTGAAATCTGATATTACACAAAGGTTAGAACCAAATTTTAAAAATAGATTTAAAGTAATATTAGTTCCAAATATTACCAATATCTACTATGGCCGCGGTGTTGGTTACAAAATAGAAGAGATTGTTTTAAGCGAAGAAATACAAAAAATTTCCGCAACAAAAATTAGAAAAGAAATGAGAGAAAAGGAAAAAAAAAAGTAAATGTAATTATGTAATGAAAAATAATTCACTTGTTATTATTAGCAATGAAAAAATTTTTAAACACTATGAAAATTTTTTTTGCGACAATATAGAAATGAAATCTCTTCCAGAAGGGTTAGGTAATTCGTATGACATAACTTATATAGCTAGAGCATCAAAAATTAAAAGAAACCATCCAATTAATCTTAAAAAAATTAAAATAGCTTCAAATATTTTTGCATATGTTTTTCTTATTTTAAAAACATTAAAAATTCCTAATGCCAAATATTTAATTATTGCCATTACACCTTATACTTTTTTTTCATTTTTAATATTTTTTTTGTTTAGAAAAAAACCATTTCTTTGGTTACGAAGCAGTGGACACGAAGAATATAAACTTATTTTGGGCCGATGGGCAATATGGATTTATCATATAATGTATCTGGCAGTTACCAGCTATTCAAACATAATTAGTTGTCATGAACGTTTATTCAAAAAAAAACATAGCGTTATTTTTCCTTCACAACTAGATGATAACTGGTTCAGAAATCAAAAGGATGCACCTCTTGATAAAGTGAGACTGTTGTATGTAGGCAGAAATAATCCAGAAAAGGGTATAGAGAACTTTTTAGAAATGTTTGACCAATTAAAAATGGACATTCAATTTTCGATTGTAAGTGAGAAAAAAAGATTAAAAACCAAAAATAATAAAATTAATTTTTTAGGTTATGGATTTGACTCTCTTTCCCTAATTGATATTTATGACACTAATAATATTTTAATACTTCCTTCATTTACAGAATCTTACAGTCAAGTCATTGACGAATCTCTTGCTCGTAAGAGACCAGTAATTATATTCGAAGAAATTGAATATATTATAGGAAATAGAATAGGAGTTTTTGTTTCCAAAAGGAATGTAAGATCAGTTATGGAAACGATGGTATTTATAATTAAAAATTATGCAAGTATTCAAAAAAATATAGAAAAAAATAAACTTCCCACTAAAAAAAATTTTATTTCTCAAATGAAGGATATTTTAAGTTGAATTTAACACTTTACGAATTTTTTTTTTAAATAATATGGATTATCTTATAAATTTGGGTGTGTAGTTCAGTGGTAGAACGCTACGTTGACATCGTAGAGGTCGCTAGTTCGATCCTAGCCATACCCACCATTACTATGACATAATATTGTTTTTCCATTGATACAAGCTACTGTTTTCCATGCCTACTTGATCTTTGAGGATTTTTTTTAAAATTTTTTTTACAAAACTAAGCATAAAGGAAGTCGTTCTCTTTCTTGAGGTGCAAATTCATATTCTTTTAAATAATCTGTTGAAATGGACTTAGTTGCTGCAATTATGCATAAATTAACGTTGATTTTGCAAGAAATTTTTGGAAGTTTTCAAGCTTATTGATTTGTTTACAAAAAAGTTGATTGAATATATACACTATGAGCCTGGTGATTATTGCGAAGGGGTAATACCCGATTCCATTCCGAACTCGGAAGTTAAGTCCTTCAGCGCCGATGGTACTTTGTCTTAAGACATGGAAGAGTAGGACATTGCCAGGCTTAAAAATTTTAAATTTATTTTATTATGAAAATAGTAAGCTCACTTAAATCGCATAAAAAAAGAGATTTAAATTCGAAGCTTGTTCGAAGAAGAGGGCGCGTTTATATAATAAACAAAAAAAATCCAAAATTTAAAGCCAGACAAAAATAATGAAAATTATTGGATCTCTTAAAGAAGATCTTACCACAGAAAAAAGAATTTCTATTACACCTGAAACTGTTAAAAAATTTAATGATTTAAATTTTTCTGTTTTACTTGAAAAAAATTATGGTGAGCATTTAGGCATAACTGATGAGAAATATAAGAATAATGGAGCAAATTTTTATAGCTCAGCAAAAGAAGTGTTGGAAAAATCAAAAATAATCTTAAAGGTAAACTCTCCGTCTGTTAGTGAAATTAACTCAATAAAAGATAAATCTATATTAATTGGACAATTTGATCCTCTTTCAAATAAAGAAATAATTAATAAACTAATTAAAAAAGATGTTAAAATTTTTTCACTAAATCTACTTCCAAGAATTACCAGGGCACAATCAATGGATGTTTTATCTTCCCAAGCAAATTTAGCTGGTTATAGAGCAGTTATAGAGTCCGTTAAGGAATTTGGCAAAGCAGTTCCCATGATGATGACTGCAGCTGGAACTATTACTCCTGCAAAAGTTTTAATCATTGGCGCTGGTGTAGCAGGTCTTCAAGCTGTAGCAACGGCGAAAAGATTGGGTGCTGTGGTGTTTGCGACTGACGTTAGAATTGTTGCAAAGGAACAAGTTGAAAGTTTGGGAGGAAAATTTTTAACTGTAGAAGGAGCCGAAAATTTAGAAACAAGTGAAGGATATGCAAAAGAAGCTAACGAAGATTTTAAAAAAAAACAAACTGAATTATTAAAAGCAGCAGTTAAAAAAAGTGATATTATAATTTGTACTGCTTTAATACCTGGGAAAAAAGCGCCAAGAATTATTTCAGAGGATATGGTGAAAAGCATGCAATCAGGTTCAATTATTTATGATTTAGCCGTTGGTCAGGGTGGTAATTCTGCTTTTTCTGAAGAAGATAAAGTTAATATTGTAAATGGAGTAAAAGTTATGGGTGCAAAAAATATATTGAATAATTTGGCATTAACAGCGTCAAATTTATATGCAAAAAATTTGTTTAATTTTGTAAACAATCTATACGACAAGGAAAAAAAAGATATTTATATTAATAAAGAAGACGAAATTATAAGTAAAACTTTAATTTATAAGGAACAATAATTATGGAAATTGATCCATTTATATTTAGATTAAGTATTTTTGTATTATCGATATTTGTTGGATACTATGTTGTTTGGAGTGTTACACCTTCATTACATACACCCTTGATGTCGGTCACAAACGCAATTTCCTCAGTAATTATTGTTGGTGCAATTATAGCAGCTGCAAGCCTAACATCCGATGCTGATTTCGCGTTATCTAATATATTTGGATTTGTAGCAATACTTCTTGCTGCAATAAATATATTTGGAGGTTTTTTAGTAACACAAAGAATGTTGCAAATGTATAAAAAAAGAAAAAAAATAAAGTAAATTAATGACCATAAACTTAGCGGCATTATTATATTTAGTTTCAGGTGTACTCTTTATATTAGCATTACGTGGATTGTCATCCCCCGAAACATCGAGAAGGGGAAATTTTTTCGGTATTTTAGGAATGATTTTGGCAATTGCTGTTACGTTTTTAGCTATTGATATTTTGTTTAGTGGTTTTGTATTTATAATTTGCGCGTTAGTAATTGGAGGGACTATAGGAGCAATTATTGCTTACAGAATTTCAATGACCGCGATGCCCCAGCTGGTAGCTGGCTTTCATAGTCTAGTTGGTCTTGCAGCAGTATTAGTAGCTTTATCTGCTTTTTACAATCCGGAAGCTTTTGAACTAGGAACACTTAATAATATAAAAACAGCAAGCTTAGTAGAGATGTCTATTGGAGCATCAATTGGAGCTGTAACATTTACAGGATCCGTTATTGCATTTTTAAAATTACAAGGATTAATGAGTGGAACACCCATCACTTTTAAAGGGCAACATATTATAAATTTATTAATTGTAGTAGGAATTGTATTTTTAATTACTTATGTAACAATCAATCAAAGTAAACACATATTTTGGATATTAATTATTAGTTCTTTTTTAATCGGTGTTCTTTTAATAATTCCGATAGGTGGAGCAGATATGCCAGTTGTTATTTCTATGCTTAATTCTTATTCTGGATGGGCGGCTGCCGGAATTGGTTTTACTTTAGAAAATACAGCACTAATAATTACTGGTGCTTTGGTTGGATCTTCAGGGGCTATTTTGTCTTACATTATGTGTAAGGGAATGAATCGATCATTTGTTAATGTAATCCTTGGAGGATTTGGGGGGACGGATTCAACATTACAAAAAAACAAAAATAAAAAACCCGTTAAAAGTGGAAATGCGGAAGATGCAGCATTTTTAATGAAAAATGCATCATCGGTTATAATTGTTCCAGGATATGGAATGGCAGTAGCTCAAGCTCAGCATGCAGTAAGAGAAATGTCTGATATCCTAAAAAAAAATGGAGTAAAAGTTTCGTACGCTGTTCATCCAGTAGCAGGCCGAATGCCGGGACATATGAATGTTTTGTTGGCTGAAGCTAATGTGCCTTACGATGAGGTTTTTGAACAGGAAAATATAAACAATGATTTTGCAAGCACTGATGTTGCTTTTGTTATTGGTGCCAATGATGTTACTAATCCAGTTGCAAAAACAGATCCTCAAAGTCCAATTTATGGCATGCCAATACTAGATGTTGAAAAATCAAAATCAGTTCTTTTTGTTAAAAGAAGTTTATCGCCTGGTTATGCTGGCATAGATAATGAACTTTTTTATAGAGATAATACCTTGATGCTTTTTGCAGATGCTAAAAAGATGACTGAAGAAATAATAAAAAGTCTTAATTAATCATTTAATCTAATTTGTGTTATATTAATATTGTTAGAATGAATAATAGTATTCATAAGAATAATAAGAGAATCATGCTTATAGAACCACCTTTTTATAGGCTTTATCATGATCAATATTGTTTGGTTAAATATCCGCTAGCTTTAGGTTATCTTTCTGGAGCAATTATTAAAAATTCCAATTGGTCAGTACAGACATATAATGCAGACTTTAATGTAAGAAAAAAAGTTTTTAATCCAGAAAATGAATATGTTTCTGGAGAGGGATTTAAAAGATATTTATCTTCTTTAAAAGATTATTCTCTACCTATTTGGAAAGAAGTAAAGAATTTAATCAAAGATTATAATCCAAGTGTGGTGGGAATTTCTGCAAAAACTCAAAATTTTGTATCAGCATGTATCGTTGCAAAAATAGCAAAAGAAATTAATCCTGAAATTAAGATCATAGTTGGAGGTGTGCACCCAACGATGAATGCATCAAAAGTTCTAGATCATGAAGATATTGATTTTTTATCTATTGGCGAAGGTGAAAAAACAATAGTAGAATTATTACATGCACTCGAAAATGATAGAAAATTAAATACAGTTAAAGGAATAGTGTTTAAAGATAATGGCAAAATTGTAAGTACTAAATCACAATCTTATATTGAGAATCTGGACACGCTAAACTTTCCTCTAACTAATGCTTCAAAAGTATTAAAAGATTTTGACAAATATCCAAAAGAGGCATTCGGTTACATTTTTGCCTCAAGAGGCTGTCCTTATGCTTGTACTTTTTGTGAGTCAAAATCGATGTGGACTCGTAAAGTTAGATATAGATCACCTGAAAATGTTATTGCAGAATTGAAACAACTGTATGAGTTTGGCATAAAAAAAGTAAATTTTGACGACGATACTTTCGGAGTAAGTAAAAAAAATATAAAAGCAATTAACGATTTAATGCATGATGAACTTCCAAATATGACGTATACATGCGAAACTGTGGTTCAGCTGGTAAAAGATGAAAATGTAGTAAAGGATATGAAGCGTGGCGGATGTACAGCTACATTTGTAGGAATTGAATCAGGTAATAATGAAATATTAAAAAAAATAAAAAAAACTCAAACTACTGAAGAATGTATTCAAGCAATACAAAATTTACGCAAACATGATATCGAATCTCATGCTTTTATAATGGTTGGTTTTCCTGACGAAACTGAGGAAACTTTTATGCAAACCATAAATTTTATTCCTAAACTCAAACCAGACAGTGTAATATTCAGTATTTTTACACCTTATCCAGGTTCTGATATTTATAATGAATGTAAAGATAAAGGCATCATCCAAGGTGACTTTGATTTGTCTTTATATAATCACCAAAGCCCCTTAAACTGTTTTACCAAAAATATACCTAAAGAACGTTTTTATGAATTAAGAAAAAAAGCTTTTGAATTTGTTGATAGCTATAACAGAAAAGCAAAGTTTAGAAGAGGAATTGCATCATTACGTAAACTTGGGGTAAGAGCAACTTGGAAAAGAGTATATAGACATTTTTATAGTAAATTTCTTAAATATAGCATTGTTAAGTCCAACTAAATATTTATTATTAATAAGTCTATTAAAACAATTTAACTATATGAAAATCAAAATTTTTTGATTTTTAATGTTTTTTAATTTAATCATTGTAGTTTGAACAAAAATATAAGTATTTATCAACAATGTTTTTAAACAATTATCATCATTTAAAAAAAAAAGAAATTTATGCGATAATTTTACTGGTCACATTTTCTTTTTTTGCAAGAATCCCAGTCATTATTATATTTGGTGATACAAGTTTGGACAATGAATGGGGCGTCTTAGTTAATAATTTAATTGAACATGGAACACTTGCAATAGATTATTTAAATAGAAACCTGCTCAAATATTTATTACCAAATGTACTTATGCCTCCGCTTTACGCATATTATCTTTATTTTTTTTCAATTTTTAACTTGGAGGGGCAAAATTACATAAATTTAATTTTATTATCTCAAATTATTTTAGCTTCCATATCAGTGATAGTATTTTACAAAATAAATAAGCTTTTTTTTTCACAAAAAATAAGTTTTTATAGCTCGTTATTATTCTCTTTGTTTCCTTTGCATGTATTTGCTTGTAGTCAAATATCTTCCATATCTTTGCAAATATGTATTACAATATTGTTTTTTTACTTTTTTTTTCAATTTATAGAAAAAAAAAATCTTATTTCTATCATTTTTTTTTCCTTTACAGCGGGTTTACTAATTCTCTTAAGAGGAGAGTTTATTGCAATTTTGGCATTGAGCATTGTCTATTTAATTATTTTTTTTAAAGTTTCAATTAAAAATGTTTTATTAATAATTTTGATATCTGTAATTACAATTTCTCCCTATTTAATTAGAAATATTTTAGTATTTGAAAAAGTTACTATTACACAATCCTTTGGTTATAATCTTTGGAAAGGAAATAATCCTAATGCAACGGTTGAGGGCACAAAGAAAGAAGAAATTGATTTGCTAAAGAGAATAAAATCAATACAAATAAATAAATTTTATGGGATCAATTTTGACAAAGTTTATTTAGATAAGGCAATTGAATATATTAAAGAAGAACCGGCAAGATATTTAATTTTGTTTGTCAAAAAAATAATGTCATTTTTGCTTATTGATATTAGATCTTCTCAACCCAATTATTACAATCCTCTTCATTATTTACCCGTTTTGCTAATAGGAGTAACGTCGTTAATTGGAATTATAATTTCAGATAAAAAATCTTATAAATTAAATTATTTAATTCTTATATTTTTTACTAATATTTTTATTTTTTCTGTTTTTTTTATTCTTCCTAGATACAAGCTGGCCATACTTCCTCTACAAATTATTTTTACTAATATTTTAATTCAATACATTAATAAAAAATTTTTTAATAAAAATAAAATACGCAGCTGATGAATCAAATGAAATCAATAAGTTTAATGTTTCCACTTTATAAAGACAAAAGAACTGTTGAATTTATGATAACAAAAAGTTCTAGTGTCCTAAAAAAATTGAAAAGAAAATATGAAATAATAATTGTTGATGATGGGTGTCCTCAAAATTCCGGAAAATTAGCTAAAAAAATTGCAAAAAGATTTTCTAATATAAAAGTTTTCTTTCACAAAAAAAACTTGGGCTATGGAGCTGCATTAAAAACTGGTCTAAGAAAATGTAAAAATGATTGGATTTTTGTGATTGATGGAGATGCAGAATATGATGTCGAAGATCTTTTTAGGTTGCTAAAAGTTAGTAAAAATTATGATTTAGTTATTACATATAGATATAAAAAAAAATACTCCACTTACAGAATATTTGTTTCGTGGGTATACAATGCAATTTTAAGATTAATATTTAATATAAAATTTCGTGATATATCTTCTGGTTCTAGACTTGTTAAAAGAAAATTAATTAAACATATTAAGTTGAAATCAAATAGCACGTTTATAGGTGCCGAGTTAGTCATAAAGTCGAAGTTGGCTGGTTACAAAGTAACCCAAATAGGAATACACACTTTTCCAAGAACTTTTGGTACCGGATCTACAGTAAGGTTAAAAAATATTTTATTAACTTTAAAAGAAATGATCTTACTATTTATAAGAATTAATACTAAGGAGTTTTAATAATTTAATATTATTATTTAACTTAAAATGTCAGAAGTGCTTTACGAAAAACATAAATTGTCATCATTTGATAAAAGTTATTCGACAGAAGCTTTTATAAAAAATCCTGATAAATACAGACAATTAGAATCAGACACATCAGAAGCTGAGAATTTGATATCAAGAGGAGGAGGGTATTCCTATGTGGCGGCAAGTTTCAAAAAAGAAACACTGTCAATAGTTATGAAAAATTTCAATAGAATTTTACATTTTGATAAAAAAAAAAAAATAATTAAAGTTGAATCTGGAATTACAATTATAGAGTTGTTAAATTTCACTTTAAAGTTTGGACTGTGGATACCTCAAATTCCTGGATATCCTTATATTTCTATTGGTGGAGCCGTAGCATCAAATGTCCACGGAAAATCTGGAGGACAATATGGAACAATCAGAAATGCAATTAAAGACATATTAATTTTTCACAAAAACCATGGTTGGATAAACCTCTCTAACGCTGAAAATAAAAAAGTTTTTGATTTAACAATTGGAGGCTATGGGTTAACGGGAACAATAGTTAATGTAACTTTACAATTAATTGATATTGAGGGTTTTAAATTTCAAACATCAATAAAAAAAACTAATTCAATAATAGAAGCAGTTAATTATATAAAAGATAATAAAGAGAAAAATGATTTAATTTATTCTTGGCATAGAATAGTTCCAAATTCTAAAAATTTTGGTGATGGTTTTATCTATTGCAATAAAACAAGTTTGGAAAGCAAAAATAAGAGTTTAGATTTAATAAAATCTTGCAAGCCTAAATTTTTAAGTAATCTATTTTATTTTTGTATATGGAATAATTTTTCAACTAAAACTTTTAACAATTTTTTTTTTAATTACCATTATTACTTGAAAAAAAAAATTTACAAAGATGATTTTAATAATGTTATGTTCCCTTTTTTAGGTAAAGAATTTTACTTTTCATCTTTTGGAAAAAAAGGTTTTTTTGAAAGTCAATTTTTAGTTGCTTATGAAAAAGTAGAATCATTCTTAAATGATTTTAGAAAGCTTGTTAATTCTCATAAACCAGTGATAACTCTTTTTTCTCTCAAAGGAATGTGCGGAGAACATAAATATTTAAGGTTTGAGGGTAATATGATTTGTTTAACTTTTGACGTAGTCAGAGATCAAAAAAATATAAATTTTCTTAATGAATTAGATAGATTGTATATTGAGTACGATGTAGTACCATCGATAATAAAAGATTCCAGATTAAAAAAAGAAGTTTTTGATAAGTGTTATAGATTTGCAAATGAATTTAGAAAAGATCTTATAGATTTTGATCGTAATAGATTTTATAAATCAGAATTATCAGATCGGTTAGATTTATGAGTTATCTTATTTTAGGGGCATCCTCTGGTTTAGGAAGAGAATTAGCTAATATTTTAGCTAAATATACAAATGACCTAATTATTATTTCAAGGGATGAAAGAGATTTAAAAACAATAAAATCAGATTTGGAAACAAAGTTTAAAATTACTGTTAAATATTTTGTATTAGATGTTTCATCATTTGATGAAACAAAAAAATTTTTAGAATCTAATTTGAATCTACTAACTGCTATCCAGGGTATAATGTTTCCTATTGGGATGATTGAAGCTAAAGATGGAATTTCAAATGAAATGACAGTAAGTAATAATTTAATTCAAGCCAATATGGGAGCAGTTGCTTATTTTTTATCAAAAATTTTTCCGATTTTTCTTAAAAAAAATATTGGCACAATTGTAGGATTTGGTAGTGTTTCTTCATCAATCGGAAGAGATGTAAATGCAGTTTATGCAGCATCCAAAAGGGGATTAGAGTCATTATTTGAGAGTTTAGCAATAACAGCCTCTTCCACAAAATTGAAAATTCAATTTTATACAATTGGTTATTTGGATAGTAATTTGTCTTACGGAAAAAAATTATTATTACCAAAGGGATCAGTAAATAAATTGGCAAAGATTGTTTATAAAAATTTAAACAAAAATTATAAAAAAATTTACTATCCTTCGTGGTGGGTTATAATAGTTATAATAATTAAAATTGTACCTTTTTCTTTTATAAGATATTTTTCTAAATTGGTAAAAAAATTAAATTAAATTATTATATTTTGTTTAGGTTTATGAAGATTTACTAGGGGCGTTCTGTTTCTCGTCCCAAGTAGGATAATTAGCATATTTACTTACTAATTAGAATTTCTTCATTGTATTCTTCATTGCCTGAACTCTCTATTTTTTCCCCACTTCGTCTTTTGACTTCATTGTCTTCATTGTAAATTATTTATTATAAAATTCTAATTGTAATTTGTTGTATTTTCCTAAAACTGGGTCATCTAACCAAAAAATATGCTGACCATTTTTTTGATCATCTAAATATTTCCAGTTTCTCTGGAAGTTATCTTTTAAAAATTTAGCATTTGCTGCTCTCCCATCACATACTATTATAGTTCCTGGTGTAAAAAAGTATTCAAATTTTATAATATCACATACCATTGGCATCATATCTTTGTGTCGTGTGCTAATGCCATTTACATCTTTTTTAACATTAAATTGATCTGGTCCATCTAAGTATATAAAATCTGGATTACATAAAGGTAGTTTTTTATATTGTGTAGAAATTTTATTATTAAAAAGTGTCATCTCAACATCTGAATAATGATAATTAATTTTTACTGAATTTTTAATATTTAGATATTTATTGAATTTTTTAATTCTATTTCTACTAATATTTAAATATTTTTTTTCATTTTCTAAAACAAATAACTCAAAAGGATTATTTCTTTTTAAAAATTTAATTTCTTTAGAAAATTTATCTTTAAGTTCTTTTAACGCTAAACTAAATATTAAACTTGACCAACCAGAACCAAACTCAAGTATTGTTGTTCTTTTATTAATTAAAATAAATTGATATAAACGATATAAATCGTTCAACTCTGGAATGTAGGGTTCATCTACAATCGTTTGAATTACTGTAGGTTTTTTTTCTTACTAAGATCAACTAGAAGTTTTAGATTTTTTTTAATAAAGAAATTCTCAATAAATTTTGTACTTTTTGGCGTTGGTATTTTAATATTAATCATAATCTTATCTTTTTAGTGGGGCGTTCTGTTTCGCCCTCAAGGTTAAATTAATAACATAAAACAATCCTTTTTGGAAAACTTCTATGTAGTTTTGAAAAAAAAAGTGTGATGAATAAAAGGTAATTTGTTAGTAAGGGGCGTTCTGTTGCCCGGTGCCCCAGACCGCGCTTTCTTAAATT
>Ga0187833_10003657_pt1 | contig 15466 bp, 15 predicted proteins | sample ETNtaG_37_FD_167968 | JGI IMG/M metagenome (GOLD analysis project Ga0187833, IMG submission 167968) | Marine microbial and viral communities from oxygen minimum zone, Eastern Pacific Ocean - ETNP2014_SV_400_PacBio MetaG (Illumina Assembly) | ecosystem: Environmental > Aquatic > Marine > Hypoxic...
CTTAAAAACTGTTGTAACATTTGAAACTCCATTCTCGATAAGAAATTCTGATGTATGTTCAGTGGAAAGAATACTATAACCCAATTCTCGTAACATATGAACCAAAGGAAGTATACTTCTTTTCATATTTTGCCCTCCGACCGTAATTAGGATGTTGCCTCCTTGCCGAGGAATCTTATATCCTGCAGAAATCATTGCTTTACTTAATGCATCAAAGAAATTCTTCCCAAAGCAAGCAACTTCCCCCGTAGATTGCATTTCAACTCCAAGGATAAGATCCGCTCCTTCAAGTTGAGTGAAAGAGAATTGAGGCACTTTCACTCCGACAATATTCTTTCTTTTTCTTACCTTTAACAAAGGTTTAAGACTATATCCTAAAACTGAGAGTGAAGCTGCGTCCATCAGATTAATTCCCATCAACTTAGAAATGAATGGCATTGATCTTGATGCTCTCAGATTGCATTCTATAACATATACTGTGTTGTCTTTGACTATGAACTGCATGTTAAATGGTCCCTTTACTTGAAGTGCAAGAGAGATTTTAGAAGCATATTCATTTAATATATTTTGTATATCTTGGTTTACCCCTTTTGGAGGAGATACCATAATAGCATCACCCGAGTGTATCCCTGCCTTTTCAATATGTTCCATTATTGAACCGATTAGAATATCCTCACCATCAGAAACTGCATCAAGCTCCACTTCCAATGCATCCTGGATGAATTTGCTGATAACTAATGGATATTCTGGGCTAACCTTAGATGCTGTTTTAAGGAATTTTTCCATATGATCTGATGTCCAAATCACTTTCATAGCAGCTCCACTCAATACATATGAAGGTCTAACCATTACAGGATACCCTACATCCTTGGCGAATTCTTTAGCTTCCTTAATTGAAGCAAACTTACTCCATTTTGGCTGGGCCATATTAAGATCATCCAGAAGTTTACTAAACTTAGATCGATCTTCTGCCATATCTACACTAATACTACTTGTTCCTAGAATCTTTACTTGTTGTTTTTCGAGTTTTGGTGTAAGATTATTGGCTGTCTGTCCTCCTACACAGGTAACAATGCCCATGGGTTTCTCTTTTTCATAAATGTCTAAGACATGTTCAAATGTCAGTTCTTCAAAATATAGTCGATCACTTTCGTCATAATCTGTTGAAACCGTCTCTGGATTGCAGTTTATTACCAGTACTTCCTTAATACCATTCTTCTTCAAACCCCAGACCATATTCATTGTACACCAATCAAATTCAACTGAGCTCCCAATTCTGTATGTACCGGCTCCCAATACTATAGCTTTCTTCTCTTTACTAAACTTCACATCATCTGCTTCACCATTATAAGTTAGATACAGGTAGTTGGTTTGTGCAGGCCATTCTCCTGCCAATGTGTCTATCTGCTTCACAATTGGATTCACTCGGATTTTTTTTCGGTAATCACGTACTTCTAATTCTGTTACACCTAGACAACTAGAGATTTGTTTGTCTGAGAAACCTAATTGTTTGGCTTTCAAGAGAATTTTTCTCGAAACATTTGAGAGTTTTTGATTTTTATCTCTAAGTTCTAATTCAACCTGGACTATATTCTTCATCTTTTCTAGAAACCAAAAATCAATAAATGATAATTCTTGAATACGCTCTAATGGTATTCCTAGTTTTATTGCCTGTACTACCACGAAAATAATATCATCAGTTGGTCTATTCAACCCAATCTCAATCATGTCAAGGGATTCTTCAGTGTCTTCGTTGCAAACTAATCCGTTTTGACCTTTTTCAAGCATTCGTATGGCCTTTTGTATAGCTTCTTCAAACTTTTTCCCGATTGCCATGACTTCACCAACAGATTTCATCTGAACACCGAGATTTCTACTAACTCTATCAAACTTCTGAAGATCCCACCTTGGCATCTTGACCACTAAGTAATCCAAAGAAGGTTCAAAACACGCTGTAGTAATACCTGTAACCTTGTTAGTAAGCTCCGGTAGTGTATATCCCAAAGCTAGTTTTGCCGCTACATAGGCTAAAGGATATCCAGTTGCCTTTGACGCAAGTGCCGATGAGCGTGAAAGACGGGCGTTTATTTCTATAGCCAAAAACTTTTCAGACTTCATATCAAGTGCAAATTGGATATTACATTCTCCAATTACTCCACAAGCTCTTGTCGCTTGTATGGCTGCAGTCCTAAGCATATGGTATTCATTATTTGATAAAGTTTGAGAAGGTGCAATTACAATATTGTCACCAGTATGCACTCGCATAGCCAACATATTCTCCATATTGCAAATGATTACACTGTTATCTTTATGATCTCGCATTACCTCATACTCTACTTGCTTCCATGATCCAAGATATTCTTCAATCAACACTTGATGTGCAAGACTGTTCGAAAGTCCTCGTTGAACTATTTCATCAAGTTCATATTCGTTATGCGCAACTCCTGAACCTTTTCCACCTAGGGTATATGCTACTCGAATCATGGTAGGATATCCTATCTTATGTGCGATTTTTCGAGCTGCCTCAACAGAATAAGCTACTTTGCTCTTTGGTACCGGTATACCTGCCTTCCTCATTGTTCGAACGAAAACATCTCTGTCCTCTGTTGCTTGAATCCCGGAGATAGGTGTACCCAATACCTTTACTTCATATTTTTCTAAGATACCGTTCTCTGCAAGTTGAACCCCGCAGTTTAAAGCTGTTTGCCCTCCAAAACTAAAGAATACCCCATCCGGTCTCTCTTTTTCTATTACCTTTGTTACATATTCAAGATTAATAGGTAAATAATATATCTTATCCACCATTCGGGTATCTGTCTGTATGGTGGCTACATTTGGATTCACTAGAATTGATTCTATTCCTTCTTCACGAAGAGCCTTCAAAGCCTGTGAACCACTATAATCAAATTCTCCTGCTTCCCCAATTTTAATTGCTCCGCTTCCGATAACTAGAACTTTTTTTATTCCTTTTATCCTACTCACTTGAATCACCTTTTAGGATATTAAGAAATTCGTCAAAAACATATTCTGTATCGTTTGGACCAGGTGAAGCCTCCGGATGGAATTGAACTGATAAACATCTGCCATTCTTATGCTTCAAGCCTTCAACAGTCTTATCATCAGCATTTACAAACCAAGGTTTTAATCCGGTACCTTTCAGTGATTTAGGATTAATAGCATATCCATGATTCTGGCTTGTAACATAACTTCGCAGAGTTTCTAAATCTATACAAGGCTTATTCTGTCCTCTGTGTCCATATTTCAGCTTATAGGTATCTCCACCAAGCGCTAAACCAATAATTTGGGTTCCCAAGCATATTCCCAAAAGGGGAATATTCTCATCAAAAAGCTCACTTACGGTTCTTATAGTCTTGATACATTGTTTTGGATCCCCTGGTCCATTACTCACAACTACACCTCTTGGTTGGAAATCCAAAATATCCCTTGAAGAAGCATCATAAGGTACTCGAATCACCTTCAAACCCATACGGCGGAGTTCTCTAACTATGTTGAGTTTTACTCCACAATCTATGAGTACAACTTTATTATCTCCTTCTCCGTACTTAACAGGTTTCTTTACAGAAACCTCCTCAACAAAGTTGATATCACTGTATTTTAGATTGTTTTCAAGTTTTTTAATTAAAAAATCATCGGATGAAGGTTCTTTTGATACTTCAAGAATACTCATCATTACACCATGAACGCGAATCTTTTTCGTCAATTCCCTTGTATCGATTCCGCATATTCCAGAAACCTTACTCTGTTTCAACCATTCATTCAAAGTTATCTTGGATGCCCAATGACTTGGTTTTTCACATGTCTCATTAACAATTACTCCTGAAACTTGAATGGACTCAGATTCGAAACCGACTGGTAAATTATATTTGTCCATTAGTCTGAATTCCGGTACCCCATAATTCCCTATTAATGGATATGTAAAACATAAAATCTGTCCACGATAGGATGGATCTGTTAAAGACTCTGTATAACCAACCATCCCCGTGTTAAAAACTATTTCCCCCACAGTTATACCTGGAAAACCGAATCCTTCTCCCTTTAGTACTGTTCCATCATTAAGGACCAGTTTTGCTATTAATTCGGAATTCCCTTCTACATCCATTTAGGCAGCCTTGGCTCCCCTTCGAGGATGTCAATATTAAAGTTACTTTTTAACCTTCAGTAATCTTCAAATCAAACTTTCCTTCGCCTAATTCTTTCTGGAACTCACGAGGATCTTTCTCTTCTATCTTAATCCCCATACTTATGCAAGAACCTACTATTTCTCTTACAACTGCTTTCAATGTCTTTCCATATGATTGATCTCTCTTAGAATTAGCAATTTTTAGTAACTGTTGAAAATCTAGATTGCCATTCAATTTTGTGTTAGGTTCTCCAGATCCCTTTTCAACTCTGGATTCTTTAACTATCAATGCAGAAGTTGTTGGTATTCCCACTTCCACATCGAATTCTTTTGTTTCGGTATCGACTGAAATTTTTATAGGTACACGCATACCTGAATAATCTTTAGTCTTTTCATTAATTTCCTTAACAATCATCATAACATTCATTCCCAAAGGCCCTAATGCCGGTCCGAGGGGTGGGCCAGCATCAGCCCCTCCACCCACTACAAGAGCATTAACAATCTTTCTTTCTCCCACTTCTCATCATTTATCCAATATCTTTGGTGGAGGTTCCTTACGACCCTGATATAAGTTTTCGAGATGATTATGCCTAAAATAGTCCAAATAATGAATTATAATGATTAGTTAATAATAGATTCTAGTAGAGTATTTATTCAGTATTTGTCTCACTACTTTTCTGAAGGATCTTAAGATAATCCGCATCAACCGTTACTGGTAGCTGATATGGTGCATCTAGTAGTATTATTGTGACTTCTTTACGTACTGACTCAATACGAGTAATATTTGCTTGCATTCCTTTAAATGGTCCAGCTACAACCTCAACTTTATCTCCTACATTAAGTTCAGTCAATATTGACTTTGTCACAAGGAATTTCTCTATATCTGGGAACCTAATTATCCCAGGTACCTGACTCTTAACATGTTTAAATCCAGCTATACTTTCACCGACAACTTGGGCGTCTGGAGCTTCAAGAAAGACGTATCCTTTCATTGCATTGAATACCAGAACAGAATAAACCTTCTTTTCGCGCATCTCTGCTCTTGTTGCAACAAATGTGGCAACAGTCTTCTCTTGCCCACCCGCAGTTTTTACTGCGAATATTCTTCCTGAAATTGCCTCACTCATATTAGTCTCATCATAGCTGCAAAAATGCACTTATCGTCTGAATGATAAAACCTAAAGTTCCTACAACACCGACGCCTAGTAATACTAATTTAAGGTAAAGCATGAATTCTTGTCGATCAGATTTATGGGCTAGTTTTAAGGTATTCCTAGCCGATCGAATAAAATTTCCTAGACCCATTATTTATTTTACCAACTCAATCGCGTAAAATCCTAAAGTAAATAGTTTTCTCTATTAACACGAAAAACCTTTCTATTATGAAGAATTAGTGTAATTAAAAATGAAGGATCATTTTATTTTGGTATCTTCTAACCAAGACATTGCCAGCAGAAAAATGGCTCAACATCTAATCGAAACATATAGTTTTAAAGAGACTAATCAAAGGTTCGAAGATTCCCCTATTTATAAAAAAGGCAGAATATCCCTAATAAAAACCTCTAAAGATCTTTTGTTTCTAGATGAACCAATTTTTGATCCCACCGCATACATCTTTCTATCTCGTCATAAATCCGAAAGTGGAATACCAAGTTTATCAGCGCATTTTCCCGGTAATTTCTCAAAAGTTGCTCAATTTGGTGGTAATCCATCTGAATTGGCATTTACTTATCCTAGTCTTCACCGAGACTATCTTAAACAACTGAAGAATCTAAATAATAAGGTTCTTAGATATTCAATAGTGACAGAGCCAATGCATCATGGACCCACATCTTTCTCTAAACCAGTACTCTTCGTAGAAATAGGTTCTTCTGAAGAACATTGGCAAGATAGTGATGCAATAGAAACTGTGTGTAGAGCAGTTATGACTACTGCTGAAAACGGATGTTCTTCAGACAAGATTTCAATTGGTTTTGGAGGAACTCATTACTCTGAAAAATTCACTAAATTTATCACTGAATCAAATTTTGCTTTAGGTGCAATTATGCCAAAATATGCTTTACCAAATCTAGACAAATTTATCCTTAATCAAATGATAACTAGATCTATAGAGAAAGTTTCATATGCAATCTTGGATTGGAAGGGTGTAAAAGAAAGAGACCGAGTTATATCACTTGTAGAAGAAGCTGGATTAAAGATTATTAAACTCTAGATAGAGGTTAAGCTCTTAATATGCACATTAGGAACTGTTTAGAAAATGATAGTGTTTACACATTAACTTCTCAGATACCTAAAGGTAAAGTCTCAACCTATGGTCATCTTGCTAAAGCCCTGAGAAAACCAAATGCTTCTCGTGCAATTGGCAAAATACTGAATTGCAATCCTTACCCAATTATTATTCCATGTCATAGAGTTGTTTATGCAAATGGCACTATTGGTGGTTATTATAGGGGCCATAATGAAAAGATTAACCTGCTATCCGTCGAAGGTATTGTAATTGTCAACAGAAAAATTTCTAATTTTAAGGAAATTCTTTTCATTGACTTCAAATAATCTTTAATTATTAAAAGGAGTCTTCATCTAAAAGTAAGAATGTTAATAGTGCCTTTTGACTGTGTAGACGATTTTCAGCTTCATCCCACACAATTGATTTTGTTCCATCAATAACTTCATCTGTCACTTCTTCTCCTCGGTGTGATGGAAGGCAATGCATGAAAACTGCATTATTTTTGGCTCTATCCATTAATTTGATATTCACCTGATATTCTGGTAGGAATGCTTTCAATCGTTCTTTACGTTGAGAATCTGAACCCATAGAGATGAATGTATCTGTTACAACAATGTCTGCATCCTTTATTGCCTCTTTTGGATCATTTATCACTTCTATCCTACTCCTGCTCTTTTCAGCTGATTTCTTAGCTATTTCACATGCTTCACGGTTAGGTTTATAATTAGAGGGTGATGCAACTTGCATATCTATTCCCATTTTACTACAACCAATAAGAAGTGTATTGCAGACGTTGTTTCCATCTCCTATCCATGTCAATTTTAACCCTTCAAGTTTTCCTTTTTTTTCTCTGATAGTTTGAAGGTCTGCAAGGACTTGAGTAGGATGATAAATGTCTGAGAGACCGTTTATTACTGGGATAGATGCATATTTAGCAAGATCATCTACTTCACTATGATTACATACTCTAGCCATTATCACATCCACATAACGAGAAAAGCTTTTTGCTGTATCTTCTATTGTTTCTCCTCTCGATAATTGGATTTCATTAGAATTGAGTGCAATACTGTTTCCTCCAAGGTCATTCATAGCAACATCAAAACTCACTCGGGTTCGAGTTGATGGTTTTTGAAAAATCATTGCGAGGGTCTTATCTGAAAGGATTTTTTTAGAAATATTATTTTTCTTTTGTTCCTTAAATTTATCAGCTAAATCAAGTATTTTGATTATCTCTTCTTTCGAGAATTCTGCTAATGTAAGTAAATTTCTTCCTTTCATTTAAGGCATTTTCCTCTCATTCCATATCGAATATAGATGATACAAAATTGTTTATATCGAATGGTATAAGGTTTTCATATTCTTGTCCCATTCCAAGAAAAATAATGGGTTTTCCTGTAATACTAATAATTGAAAGTGCTGCTCCACCCTTAGCATCTGCGTCTATTTTTGTAAGAATTGCGGCATCAAATTCAGTATATTTTGAAAACTCCTTTGCTTGAGAAACAGTATCGCTTCCAGCAAGAGCATCACCTACAAATATTTTCAAATCAGGTTCTACTACTCGAATAATCTTCGACATTTCATCCATAAGATTCTTGCTTGTCTGCATACGTCCTGCTGTGTCAATCAACACAACATCTATATTATGCGATCTAGCATACAATACTGCATCACGAGCTACTGCACCTGGATCTGCACCATAGCTCTGAGCTATCACTTTCAAGGATAAGCGTTTAGCATGTTCTGTAAGTTGCTCAATTGCACCTGCCCTATGTGTATCTGCAGCAGCAAACACAACTGAGAAACCATTGTCTTTTAGGAGTTTTCCTATCTTAGATATTGTTGTAGTTTTACCTGTTCCATTTATTCCAAGAAAAACTATCGAAAAGAGGTTACCTGTCTTCTTTTTCTCATTGATAACCTTGAGGAAGTCTAGATCTGAGGCTTCATTAAGAAGCTTTTTTACAACATTTTTAAGGTGTTCTCTTAGGTGTGATTCTGTGTCTAAAGACCGATCAACTTTAGTTCCAGTTATTGTTTCTTTGACTTTTTTAACTAAATTTTCTGCAATAACTGGCGCTATATCACTTTCAATGAGTGCAAGTTCAAATTCTGTGAGTATCTTTATTGTGTCGCCTTCTTTTAAGGTTCTTTGACTAGCTGTTGCAGTTATTGTTTTTATAGCTGAACGAAGCTTTTCAAACACTGTTTACTAACCTTTTTGCTTCGCTATCAATTCATTTATTGACTCACGTTTAGAAAGCATCTTCCTATTAAGATCTGCTTTATGGGCCTCTATACCTGATACAGCGTTTTCCATCTCGTTAATTCTGTCTTCAACATATTTCAAAGCATCTTCTTTTGACTTCTCAATTATTACATCTGCCCCAATCATAACCCGAAATTTATCTGATGGTGGTGCCTTGGCATCCACAAAAATACCTCCTCCTATGGGTACAAGAACTTCGGTTGATGATGATGTACTCAATCCCTTTAATGTGGATAGTCCACCCCTTGTTTCAATAAGTGCTCGTAATATCGTTTCACCCTGTGCTGAAATTTCTTTCATTCGCCCCTCCAGCATTCTAAATTCGTATAAGTAGCCTTGTAGTTGTTTTTCCTCTTCGCTCATATCTTAGACTCCCTCCAACACCAAATTTAAACTCATCCAACTGTTTGTATCATAACTTGAAAATCCTGCTTAACATTATGAGTTCAGGCCCAGTTGTAAGGCTTCCAACAACTGCTTTTGCTTTGGATAGGATAATTCCTGAAGCGATAAATGGTAATCCTCGGTTGATAGTTATGGGTTCAACAGCTACTTTTAATGCCTTGGTAGCTTTGATTATCTCTTCACCTGATGCTTGAGGATGAATTGCAGAACCAACATTCCCAGAAACCATAAGAGCGCCGACATTGTCGAAAGAAGCTATTGAAAGGAATTCAATGGGGACGTTTAGCACATCTACAATTTGATTTTTTACGTCTTTCAACAATGTTGAAGCAATCACTCCTCTATCATTGGCAGAAATGAGGTTTCCTACAGATGTATATTTGAATTGTAATCTTTCCACAGGAAGGCCTGTTGATTTTTTCAAAAGCATAATCTCGTTTTCATCTGCCAATTTTGAAACCAAAATCCCATTATTGTTCATTGCAATTAATGGTCCAAGTAGTCTAGATCCTCCAATTGAAATTTCTATCGATTCGACGCTAAGATATTCGGACAGTTTCTCTATTTTGGTTTTGGCCAATCCGCGTGGAACTAATAGATGATTTTCATTACCTTTCAAAAAGACACCAATATTACTACTTCGGTAGATATCGAGGAGATGAATTGCCAATTTAATTACTCCAATGAATAATATGACCACAAATTTTGAAGATTATTGTCTACACCCTATTTATCTGAAGGAACAGAATTATCAGGTTTTAAACATATATCCATCTGAAAAAGTGTGGACTAGTATAATGCAAAGAATTATATCTGTGCAAAAAAAGCTCTAAAAAACTGTTGACAATTCCGTTAGGGCCACGTAGTGAGATCAAATTGTCCGGAAACAGGCACGAAATGGACCTCCCGAAAAGAATACTTGTAGGTAATGGTGTGATAAAGGAATTGGGTAGTTTCCTAAATAATCTTGGATATCAAGCGGTGCATATTGTAACTGGTCCTCACATTATTAAAAAAGTAAAGAAGCCCGTTGAAACAATTCTAACCAAAAAAGGATTCAAGGTCAATTGGTCAGAGATTAACATTGCTGATATGAAGACGATTCAATATATCGCTGGATCGATTAATCAAAAGACCGATATCATAATTGGACTTGGTGGAGGGAAAACAGTTGATGCCGCAAAACTTACAGCATTTAATATAAATTTACCCTATATCAGTATCCCAACAAGTGCATCTCATGATGGAATATCTAGTCCCTTCGCGTCAATAAAGGGGTCAGGTCGACCATACTCGATTATTGCTAATTCTCCTCTAGGCATCATCGCTGATCTTGAAATTATTGGTGATGCACCAATTAGACTCTTAGCAAGTGGATGTGGCGATTTGATTGGTAAGGTTACTGCTGTAAAAGATTGGGAAATAGAACGAACTGATAAAGGATCTTATTTTGGAAAATATGCTGCGAGTCTAGCCCATCTCAGTGCTGATATAGTAATTGAAGAAGCAAAGAATATTGGACTTGGAACTAAGGATAGTGTACGAGATGTTGTTGAAGCTCTATTAAGTGCTGGAGTAGCGGCCGGTATCGCAGGCAGTAGTAGACCTTGCAGTGGCTCTGAACATCTTTTTGCTCATGCTTTGGACATTCAGGGACCGAATAATGGATTACATGGAGAAAAGGTAGGTTTAGGAACTATACTTATGGCCAAACTTCATGGGATTAATTGGGAAAAAATAGTGAGCGCCCTTGAAGATATTCATGCTCCTACTAAGGGAAAGGATATTGGGCTTGAAGATAAAAGAATAGTGAAAGCAATACTACAAGCAAAAAAAATCCGACCCGACCGTCACACGATTCTTGGAAGGAAAAATTTAGATGAGGAGTCAGCTGTTAGCTTAGCACGGTCGACAAACGTGATATGATTTCCAAACCGATATACACAATCATCAATGAACGTCTCGCTAAACTCGGATTTACTTTTCAATTTCTAGGTGAAGCTGAAACCTGTAGGTCATGTCCTTCACTTAAAGCCTGCCTAGGTCGACTCGAAATAGATGAGTATTATACTATCACAGACGTTAGGACGAATAAGCTCGAATGTGAATTATGCGAAGAAAGAGCAGTTGTAGTTCAAGTAAAACCACTACCAAGAGATCTAGCGGTTAATAACAGCTCAGCGGTTGTAGGGACCAAAATAAGAGTTAGAAAAGCTAATGGTATACCATGTCGAGATAATTGTCTTTGTCTTCCAAACAATATTAAAACAGGGAAATATTATATTGTAAAGAAATTAATTAAAAAGACATGTGATTGCCCTATTTTCTCTTCGAGGTCTTTGGTAGAGGTTGAGCCTGCTTAGATTTTATTTTCTTCTTTGAGGTCATCTTAGGTTTTTTAGTTTTCTTATGTTTTTGTGATTCATATGTTTCTAAATATGTTACTTTGTTAACATTTCCAATATATTTGAATATGTCCGTAGAAGTCGCTTTTTTTATTATTTGTAGTCCTTCAGTAAGATAAGCTTCTTGTGGAATATTTATAGTTGCTTCATCATTCTTAATGTTGAGCAAAATCTTTCCTTCTTCTACAGGTAATCTTCTATGTAGAAGTGACATAATCTTTTCATAATCGGTTTCTAGCTTCTTAGATATTTTGAAATCGTATGTTAAAACTTTACCTGCATATCTATGATTGAAATCTAATTGTGTTCTTCCTGATCCTATGAACCTCACTAAACCTATTCTATTATCGATCTCAACTTCATCGCCAACTCTGAGATCTGCAGCTTTCTCTCCAAGTTTCCTCAAAGGTATTCGTCTAACCTTATTTGGGTCTCTTACACCAAAGGCTTTTTCTGGTGATATGTCGAGAACAACCCTCTTGTTGAGCTTTGCAGAAATTATTGCTTCATCAAGCCCTTTAAGAACCCATCCTTCACCAACTGCAACTAATCTTGGTTCATATTTCTTGGCTTTATCAAAAACTCCAAACTTCTTAGCATCTGCCTCTACATTGGTTTCTATGACCTCGCCAGTATCTTTAACTCTTCCAGATAAATCAATCAGTACTAGTGAACCTTTTTCTAACTATAATTCCTCCAATTCATCAACACTGATTTATACGCCCGTAAAAATGTTGCGCCTAGTTTAAAATTCAAGCAATTATGGGAAGCTAATTATTTTATCTATAGATTTTTTAATCTTGTTCTTGCTATTTCAACAGGATCTTCACTTCTTGCTTTACCCATCAAAGACCTAAGAGTATTATTTACTGCTGAAACTGTTGTAACTACATGGTACCTGTGCACTTCACCTAATGAACCTACCCTGAATAATTTGCCTTTGTAAGGTCCGAATCCTCCCGCTATAACTACTCCATATTCTTTATCTAACAAACCTCTAAACAATTTATCATCTATTCCTTCTGGATAGTTAACTGAAATAATCGTATTAGATCTTACTTCCTCATTTGCAAAGAGTTCAAGTCCCATAGCCTTAAATGAAGAGTAGAATGTATCAGCACATAACTTATGTCTTTGTATTCTATGCATCAGTCCTTCTTCTAAAGCCATATTCAATGCTTCATCCAATGCATGATATATCGGAATTGCTGGAGTAAACGGCGTCTGACCTATTTCGGCATATTTGAGTTGTCTTGCAATGTTAAAGTAAAGGAGTGGCGGTGGGTTGTCAATTATGTACTTTTTTGCTTTTTTACTAATTGAAACCAACGCAAGACCCGGTGGTGCTGCAAGACTTTTTTGACTTCCTGTTGCAACAATGTCTGCACCAATTTTATCAACAGGAATATCGTCTGCAGTAAGATTAGAAACTGAATCTAATATTAGAAAGCTTCCATACTTTGATGCTAAGTCGCCTGCTTTCTTTAACCATTTGAACATTGTTCCGGTTGATGTTTCATTTGTAACAATAACTAGTGCCTTGACATCTTTATTCTTTTCAAATGCTTCTTCTAGTTGACCTATCCTCGGTACATCTCCAAACGGTGCCTCAACCTTTATCGCTACTCCACCTGCTCCTTCAATTAGAAGGGCCGCTCTTTCACCAAACTCACCAAAAACAGTTACAATAGCTTTATTCCCTTTTCTTATAATATTGGTGATTGCAGCCTCTACGGCACCAGTACCTGATGCTGTAAACACGATAACATCACCTGATGTCTGATAAACCTGTTTTGACTTTTCAATGATATTTTTCATAAGAACAGCAAAATCAGGAGTTCTGTGACCCATTACAGGAGTCAACATTGCATTCAAGACTCGTTCAGGAACATTTGTAGGACCTGGAAGCATAATCAGTTTTTTTGGATTCATCGCATTATTTATTATCTATATATATTGTAAACTTTGCTAATATTTGTATTTAACATTGATGTCTGCCTTATCAGTAACATATTTCAAGTCGTATTGCAAACTAAGGTTCTTGTGGAGATAAGGAGTTGTTGAAAAGAGGATTATTTGTTGGGCGATTCCAACCTTTTCATAAAGGCCACCTTAATGCTGTTAAGTTTATTCTGAAACAGGTTGAGGAACTTATTTTAGTTGTAGGGAGTGCACAGCATAGTCACGACTTCGTCAATCCTTTCACAACAGGTGAACGTATCTATATGGTGAGGCTTGCATTTAAAGAATCTAAGATAGATCTTAATACCCATATTATAGTACCTGTTCCTGATGTTACTTTACATTCTACTTGGTTTTCGAGCCTCCTCTCATACGTTCCTAGGTTTGATGCTGTATACTCCAATGAACCATTAACCCGGCGTCTCGCAAAGGAAGCTGGATACAGAGTGGAATATGTACCCTTAATTAGGCGTGATATATATTGGGCTACAGAGATAAGGAAAAGAATGTTGTCTGGGGATAATTGGGAAGAACTTGTCCCAAAAAGTGTAGCTGATTTTATAAATCTCCAAGATGGAGTTCAAAGAATCAAAGATTTGACGCAGTCAGATAAAATGATTAATGATTAATAAACTCCCTTTATTTGACATTTTGAATATATAGTTTTCTAGGAGTGTTATAGTTGATGGAGTCTCTTTTCTTTGAGATTGATGGATCGTTTGGAGAGGGGGGTGGTCAAATTCTTCGTACGTCTATTACACTCTCTGTGGTTCTGAATCAACCAATAAAAATTAAGAATATTAGAGCTAAACGAAAAAATACAGGGTTAAGACCTCAACATATCACAGCTGTTAAACTTCTTGCAGAAATGTGTGATGCTGAAGTTCAGAACCTCAAGGTAGGTGCTAGTTGGATCACCTTTAAACCCGGACAGAAACATCGTTCATCACTAAAATTTGACGTTGGAACTGCTGGCAGTATTCCACTTATTTTAATTGCTGCTTTACCTGCTGCTAGTCTAAATGGGGTTGGTTGTGATCTTGAAATTAAAGGTGGAACCGATGTTAAGTGGAGTCCTACTGTTGATTACTTCCAATTCGTTGTGTTACCAGCTTTCAAATTCTTGGGTATGGACTGTATCATAGAAGTAGATAAAAGAGGATATTTTCCTCGAGGAGAAGGAATTGTAAAAGCAAACATCAAACCTTTAAAGAAATTAAAACCACTGCAATTAGTTTCCAGAATTAATTCTCCAGTATCCTGTATAAGTATCTGCTCAAATCTTCCTAAGAATGTTGCTGAAAGACAGATGAGAGCAGCCCTTGAAAGCTTACATTCACAAAATATGAAGTGTAATAATGTTGTTACGACTGTAATGGATGCCATTGCACCCGGTTCCTCAATTACGCTCTACTCTGTCAATAAAGGCTCTTTCTTGGGTGCTGATAATGTAGGTGAGCAAGGAAAGCCTGCTGAGAATGTGGGTAAACAGGTTGCACAACTATTCTTGAAAGAATATTTGTCAGAAGCACCGATTGATATGCACCTTGGAGATATGCTGGTCACACCTCTTTTTCTCTCCACTGGTGAATCAAAATTCAAAGTATCATCATTAACTCAACATATACGTACATCTCTTCATGTTGCAAGTGTTCTAACTGAACGTAAATACTATTTCGAAATACATAACAATGGAGCCGCCACAATCACAATAAAATCGGATTCAACAGATGGACCAATGGAATAATGGTATTACCTAACTAAGAAATATAAAATATTATGAATTGGTTTTATTGAAACAAAGAACTTTTATTTTTAAGGATTCAAAAATTTAAATGCGGGGGAGTTGGGCGAAGACATGTGGCTCCAACGCCCGTGAGGAAAATATTGACCAGCCTGTCCAAGCCGCCACAATCCCACTTGAAAGCATTTAGACAAACTATTGCTCCTAAATAGCTTTGTCGCCACTCTCGCCTGTTCTTATCCTGATTATGTTTTCTAATGGAAGAATCATTATCTTACCATCTCCAATATTCCCTGTATGAGCGACCTTTTTC
>Ga0187833_10003659_pt1 | contig 15461 bp, 12 predicted proteins | sample ETNtaG_37_FD_167968 | JGI IMG/M metagenome (GOLD analysis project Ga0187833, IMG submission 167968) | Marine microbial and viral communities from oxygen minimum zone, Eastern Pacific Ocean - ETNP2014_SV_400_PacBio MetaG (Illumina Assembly) | ecosystem: Environmental > Aquatic > Marine > Hypoxic...
CCCCTACACACGGATAGGACCGTGTTTCGTGTACGGGCCTCCAAAATGTAGCGAGGTTGAATCCAAGGGAGGACGCAGGCGGTACCGATTATCCGTCATAGATGAGAACCGGTCCATCCGGGGGAGGGGCCGACCATCTCTCGGCGAGAGCGCCTACAAGCGGTAGCTTGTAACGTTCCCCGAGGAACGCCTTGTACATAGCCCGGACGAGGAATGCGATCGCCATGATTACAAGAACGTTCATGGCAATGATGACACCGATGGTTGCACTAAAGAATTTGATAATCTCATCCTCGTCCAGAGCATTGATGGCATCCATGTCCAGAGCCTGCTGCGAAAGAGCGATGATGAGGGTGATAGGTATGAGGAACACGATGAGCATGAGGGTGATCGACGCAAGGATGGACTGAATCGCATGGAACCTCACGAAATTGTTGTTCCATTCCTTTGTGAGGAAGAATGTGGCCGAGACGGGGCCCAGAGCATAGCACAGGACCCCTTCGATGTTCTCACCGAACCCGATCTCTGTTACAGGGAAGGCATCGTCCACGCTCGGTGCCATCATTAATTGGGGGCTAGGGCACCTTTAAGAAGCTTCCCGCTCGGGCGTGTGCCCGGCCCAATGTTAATGTCTTACCAAGCTATTTAAACAAGGATGAAGTGTGTGTGTCTTGATAGATATGGGAGCGCCCAGGGGAAGGACACGGGCCTGTACCTGTACGCTCATTCTCCTTCTTTTGCTATCGTCCGGGGCCACTATCGCGCCTTTGTGTTCGGGTGCGATAAGTACGGAAGGTGCGGTGGACACCGAGGCAGATTTCACTCGGGTGGCCGTCCGCCAGACATATCGCCATGCAGGATGCATGCCTGGCAAGTCCTTTAGCGGGTGCTGTCGTGAGCTCGAGGGCAAACCATGCAGGGAGGACCTGGTGCAAGATGCTGCTTGCTGTCAGGACCCTCTTGAACCGTTGAACAACGGGGCAGTCGTCGCGTTCGCGATCTCTGGCCAGACCCCGTTCAGTTCCGCGGTGCTCAAGCTCCATCACGCGTGCGCTGAAGCCGAGAATGACATCTGTACACCTGAAGGTAAGGTAACGCTATACTACTGCTCCTTCGGCTCGTGCAGTATACCCAACGTCCGTGAAGCGTGCATCGACTACTCCCTTGGTGACACGGGAACAGGCTGTACGGGGGACGGGTGCATCATTGAACGTGACGTATCAGATGCGGTCGCATTCGCACACAAGTCAGGGTGGCTGACCATCCTTTTCCACCTAGAGGCGTTCACACCCACGCATTACTACTCGTGGCCCTCGCTCCCGGACCTTCCTTGCTCAACGGGGGGCGGGGAATGCACCGCTGTCGATTCAGCACCCTTCACCGGTATCCACCTCCTCACCACGAGCACCATAGGTCCCGAGCTAATCATAGAGCGAACATGCTCGGATGCCAGCGACTGTCACCCGTCAGGCGACGCTGACTGCATCGATATCGTCGGGAGTACAGGCCTCGTTTGCTCCTCTTGCGAGGACAATCCGGGTGCGACCTGCAAGGACGAGGGGGGACGGGTCGGACGATGCTGTGGTGATGAGTGCGCGATAGTTCCCGGATCGGTCGTCGACGTGAACAGCAACGGCGTTCTCGACTCGGGTGTGGATGGTTGTGGTTCGGGGAAGTGCATCTCCGCCTATGAATGCATCACTGATGGCCCAGGCGGCCCGGCATGGCGATGTGCGTCAGAGGGAAAGCAATGTTGCGGCGAGGGCGACAACGTCTATGGATGTGATGACGCAGGGGAGTGTACTGCTGCCGGTGGTGTACAGGCATGCAGCCCGAACATCTGTATGGCAGGTTCATGCAGTGTGTCTTGTGACTCGGACGGTGACTGCGCGGACGGTTTCGAATGCGTCTCATTGGAGGTGGGGAAGAAAGCATGCAAGAAGAGCTGCACATCCTCGTCCGGTTGCAGTGCTTCGTATGCATGCCTCGATGCGAACGATGACGGTACCCTCGACGTCTGTGACCTATGTAAGGTCGATGGTGTCCGATGCGACGCTACTACTGGCACGGGCTACTGTTGTGACGGCGCATGCCAGTCGACCTCCCTTGGAGACATAAACGGCGACCATCTGCTCAACTCGGGTGATGCATGCGGTTCAGGCTCGTGCTCAGGTAAGGTCGTATGTGGGAGCACATGGGTATGCTCGAGCGAAGGCGTAACCTGCTGCGATGGCCCCGGGAGCAAGGGTACATGCTCCGAAGGTTCATGCGGGAGCGGTAAGTCCTGCGGCCCGTACCCATGTACGAACGGGGTCTGCTCCGATGAGTGTTCGGACTCCGATGATTGCCGATATCAGACGACGTGCCTTGACAGGCTCGGGAGCGGTACGCCGAGCGAGTGCGGTTGGTGCACAGATAACACGGGAGCCATCTGCGTTACGGACGATGGTGCTCTCGGACTCTGCTGTGGCGGTTCCTGTGGTACGACCATGATATTTGATGGACCGTGCGAGACCGATTGCCAGTGCGCGTCAGGGCTCTCATGCAAGGATCCTGGAGTATGTAAAAGGGCAACTGGGATGTCATGTGACAATGATGAGCAATGCACATCGGGTTGTTGTGCTGACGGTATGTGCCTTGGATCCCAGACCGTTGCGCTTGGGGACGTATGCAGCGGAACGTGCCAGTGTGAAGGTGGTCTCACGTGCGCAGATGGACTGTGCAGGAGCGGCCTTGGACGGTCATGTACGTTCACGACCGATTGTGCTTCGGAGTGTTGCGCGAACGCCAGATGCGTACCAAAGGATTCGGTCGTGTCCGGTGACCTGTGTAGGGAGACCTGTGAGTGCGGTACGGGACACTCGTGTGTCAAGGAGTTCATCACCGATGATTCCGGCATTTGTCTTGCAACGACCGGTGGCACTTGCTCCCTCGATAAGGACTGCGCAACGTCCTGCTGTGCAGCCGCTACGTGCGTGCCAAGGGAAACGGTCGACCTCGACAGTACGTGCTCAAATGACTGCCAGTGCAGCTTGACCATGGAATGTACTGGAGGTAAGTGCCTCAAGAAGACCGGTGTAGCGTGCGACTCGGGTGAACAGTGCGGCTCCGGGGTCTGCAAAGGAAGCACCTGTAAGGATCGCGGTGAGCAAACGCTCGCTCAGCCATGCAGAATCGACAACGACTGCATCACTGGGCTCGAATGTACCGGCGGGACGTGCCTTGGGGTGCTCGGCACCAATGCCACCGGCCACGCCGAGTGTGCATCCGGGTGCGCATCGAAGGGAGTGTGCACCGTCAAGAGCTCAGTCGGCCTTGATGGTTCCTGTTCGGACGACTGCTCATGTGAACAGGGACTCAAGTGCAATAACCGCAAGGGGACCTGCCTTCGGGACCTCTCGGGATTCTGTCTCAATCCTGAGACCTGCGCTTCGGATTGTTGTGTCGAAAAGGCCTGTGTCATTGCGGGAGTGATTCCCGACAGTGGGTCCTGCCTCCTCGACTGCCAGTGCGCTTCCGGTATCTGTGCTGCAGGTACCTGCCGGGCAGCTCGTCCGTGCATCACCCGAGCAGATTGTGATATGCCTTTCTGTGCGGACGGTCTCTGTAAGGAGGCGTGCGGACCCGAAGGTGCACCCTGCGATACCCTGGACTCGACAGGGTATTGCTGTGATGGTAAATGCATCAGTCTCGGCGACAGGCTCGGAGGGATCCCTCCGTACGCCAGCTGTGGCTCGGAGTCATGCATCGACACAGTGCGCTGCGTCGGAGGTTCATGGCGGTGCGGACCTGGGAACACAACATGTTGTGCCGAAAGTGGGCTCGGCTCGTGTTCCACGACAGGCGTGTGCATCGACATGTTCCCGTGCCCAGGCTCATGTGACGGAAACACCGCTCAGCTCAAGGATTGCAGGGACGGTGCCTGCGTCGATTCAGGAACACGGGATTGTTCGACGGAAATGCTCTTTTGCCGTGCTGGCTCCTGTGGTCCTTGCCTGAACGACGGGGACTGCTCCCGTTTCAACAAGTGTGAAGGGACACTGCATATCGGGTACGCATGCATCGGCGGATCTTGCGAGAGACGTGACCGCGAGTGCTCTGATTCCTATCTCGTTTGCGAGAAGGAGGGGTGCATGGCGTGTACATCGACCGAGGCTTGCGCGGCCCAGTACGGAGAAGGTAAACAATGCGAACCTGTCAGTGGCGCGTGTCGGGTCCTCAAATGTACGAACAACGACAACTGTCCGAACCTGTGCGAGGACAACGTGTTCGTCCCATTCGTGTGTGACGACTTCCTCTGTAAGAAGGGAGAGGATTATACTTGCAAGGATGGTACCATATGCACAACGAGTGGATGCGCGGGCTGTGACTCGGATGTTGTCTGCATCCTCGATTACGGTCTTGGGCATACATGTATCGAGGAGCGGTGTGTCCAGACATGTATCGATGGAGTGTGCAGGAAAGATGCCGGCGAGAACTGTCTCTGGTGTCCCGATTGTAGGTGTTCCGAGGGAAGCGTGTGCGATCCGTGGAGCGATCATGCGGACGAAGGAGGATGCGTGCCCGATATTGACCATGACAGCATCCCGGATCAGATAGATCCGGACCCGCAGCGAAAGGGATTCCCATGCCTGAATGACAATGAGTGCCCCGCTGCATGCCGCGGAGCTCTTGCCCTCAAATTCTCATGCTTGAGCGAGCGTTGCGTCGTATCCAATGTCAAGGTCTGCCAAGAACAAGGCCAAGTGTGTGAACGCGGTCTGTGCGTCCCTTGCACAGCGCACTCTGAGTGCACGAGCATCTATGGACCACTTTATACATGCTCTCAGGGTACCTGCCGACGTGATATCGATGGCGACGGCGTGCCAGACGGCGACGAAGAATGCCCCCGTGAGCCTGACCTGAGGGACGGGTGCCCGACCGTAAAGCGATGCAATACCCTTATCGAGGATTGCCGGACAGGTCCCGGGTGTGCATGCGATGGCCCCCTCCACGTCTGTGATCCACACAGGACCGACGCTGACTCGACGGGGTGCGTTGGTGTGCGGTGCGGGGACAGTATATGTGATCGACCCACTGAGAACGAGGGCAACTGTTGCCAGGACTGTGGGTGCCTTGATGGAAAAGTGTGCGATGCCTACGAGGAGCTCTGCAAGGCCGGCTGCGGTGACGGGATATGCGCTTCGCACGAATGCAGTTTCTGCTCGCGGGATTGTGCACCAATCTTCTGCGCTAACGGCGTGTGCGATACGGTTATCGGTGAATCCTGCGCTGGGAGCGAGGACTGCACGTGTTCCGTCTCCATCGATGTCATGGGCACCTATGACGTGATGGACACACCTGACATAGACGTCCCCGTCCAGGTCGCAAACATTGGTAATGTCCCGGACAGTTACATCGTACGTATCAATACCGTCAATGCTCGTCTGGGTTTCACCGAGGTACCGATACCGACGATCAAGCCGAATGGCAAGCATGCATTCCTCCTCCCACTCACGTTCCTATCAAGCGCCGGGACTGCTGATATCGATATCGTGGTCACTTCGGAGACGTTCCCCGAGCTTGCTACTGCTGGAGGCCATGTGACGATAACCTTTGGCTCTAGCAACCAGCTCTTCAGGGCAATTCAGGAGAGCTTCCTGTGGGATATCATTACCGGTAAGAACATCCCCGGTCTGGCCATCATTGGGCTTGTTATCTTCATCGTTCTTGTGATTGGGATCAGGGTAGTCTTCAGGGAACTTACACCACGAACGGTCGCGACGGTATCCCCCGCCACCTCTGGTACTACCGCACCCAGCCCTTACACGGCAAGGCCTGCAACGGCATCCTACTACGGGTATCGTTACATGACGGGCGAGGCCCGCGGATCAGAGGGATCCCAGGGATTGGACGGGCAGTCGGAATGAGCAACCCGCCATCACGAATATAAGCGTTCACCCGCACCTTCGTATGGGTATCATCATGGTCGATAATAACATCGAGCGGATCGGTGTCCTCACTGCAGGCGGTGACTGTCCGGGCCTCAATGCCGTGATCCGTTCCGTAACGAAGACCGCGATCGTCGAACACGGCTGGGATGTCATCGGTATCGAGGATGGCTTCCTCGGTCTCATCGAGGGAAGGACCCGTCAGCTTACGTACGATACTGTATCAGGGATCCTATCCATCGGCGGGACCATTCTTGGCACATCGAACAAGGCCGATCCATTCGCCTTCGCGGTCGAAAAGGGCGGGAAGCTCATCAAGGAGGATGTCTCTCAAGTCTTGATCGATACTTGTCGGGACCTTGATATCGATGCCGTCATCACGATAGGCGGGGACGGTACCCAGTCCATAGCCGGCAGGCTCGCAGAACGCGGTATGAACATCATCGGCATCCCCAAGACCATCGACAACGACCTTGCAGGGACCGATGTCACGTTCGGCTTCGACACCGCTGTTGGTATCATCACTGACGCTCTGGACCGGATCCACACGACAGCAATGTCACACCATCGTGCTATGGTCGTAGAGGTCATGGGTCGGAACGCTGGATGGCTTGCCCTCCATGCCGGTATCGCCGGCGGTGGCGACGTCCTGCTCATCCCCGAGATACCCTTCGATATTGAAGAGGTCTGTAGGGTGGTGGACCATCGGAGCCGTCACGGGAAGCGGTTCTCCATCATCGTTGTGTCAGAAGGGGCAAGGCCCGCGGGTGGTACACAGGTCGTCAAGCGTATAGTCAAGGACAGCGCGGACCCGATCCGGCTAGGTGGGATCGGGAAGGTGGTTGCTGATGGTATCCAGGAAAGGACCGGGATCGAATCACGCGTCACCGTGCTCGGCCACCTTCAACGGGGCGGGCCTCCATCATCACGGGACCGTGTGCTCGGAACCTTGTTCGGAAGAAAGGCGATTGACCTCGTCGCGCAGGGCAAGTTCGGACGTCTTGTCGCGGAAAAGGGTGGTGAGATAACGTCCTCACCGCTTGCCGACACCATCGGGAAGCAACGACTCGTTCCCAGGGACCATTACCTCCTCGATACCGCCATCTCAGTAGGGACGAGCTTCGGTGTAAAAGAACTCTGAGCGCCCCCCTCGCGTCACACAAAGACTTATGAATGTCTTCACGGGAAAGAGGCCCACATGGCGGAAGTAGAGATGGATGATGTCTTCGAAGGGCATCGTTTCTTCAAATCGGGTTGTGCCGTCATACACGATATCCATGCCCGTACGGTCTTTGGTGGTTGTTCCGTTGACAAAGATGACTTCTTCTGTATGATCAAGGACCTAACCCTACCGTTCAACAGGTTCGTTTGCACGTGCCCTGAGTTCATAGCGGACCACTCTCGCTTCTGCTCACATCTCATTGCACTCTATTACGGCGTCCAGAAGCGAGTTGATGATGCTCCCCACCTGTTCGGTGATCCTGAGGAGGAAGAACCGATCTCTCCGGAAGCCGAAGAGATGCTGTTCAACGAGTGATGCTAAGAGCTAGGGCCCCCCCAATTTGAAGGCTTGCAGTCGTGGTTCAAGATTTAAGCATTGCCCGAGAAAAGGACCAACATGGGTGGAACGGCAATCCTTTTTGATGAGTCACATGGGGACTATTTCCACATCGTGAACACGGAAGATGAGGGACTCTCCCTCCTCGCGGATATCTTGAAACAATACGGCTTCGAGGTAAGTACGGCACTCAGTCTTGGTGCTCTCTCGAACGCGGGAGTGTTAGTGGTCAATGTACCGCAGAAACCATTCACTGAGGCAGAGGTCGCCACGCTCAAACAGTTCGTGGATAACGGTGGAGGGCTCCTCCTGGTCGCGGAGCTCGGGAACATCCTCAACCATAAGGACAATATCACGCCTTTAGCGGCAGCTTTTGGTATCGGATTCAATCCGGACCATGTCACAGAGGAATCCGATGATCCCACTGCCTACACTCCAATCGTCGTTGATAATGACCACCCTGTCATGAGCGGGATTTCCGAGGTCCTCTACCTCGCAGGATGTTCACTTAGGGCCGATGGCGACAACGCCTTCACCCTTGCATACGGCGATCACCACTTCGCTGATGCAAACATGGATATGTCGCGGGATGAGGGGGAGGAGGGCTATCCTCCGATCATCGTGGGAGCCGAGTCCGGTCAGGGACGAGTTATCGCGCTCGGTGATGGTTCCATGATCACCAACGAGCACTTGCTCAAGGCGGACAACAAGTTTCTCATGGTGAATATTATGCGCTGGCTGCTAAAGCAGAACTAACAGTGCAGGTCCCCTGGATCACTGGTCTTTAAGGAATACGACTGCCCAGAACGGGCTTCCGTAGAGCTCGATTGGCTGGACCGAACCGCTGTCGAGCTGCACGACCTCCCCAGTAAGAGCCTTCGTGCAGGCCTTAGCGATAACATCACCATCGGGCAATGTTTCCTTTACAGGATTTCCTTCAAGGTCAACGTCACCAATTATCCCTTTCGCCTTCGTGTTGGCCAGGACTATCGTTCCCATGGCGTCAATGACCAATGCCCCCACCGGCATCCGTGCCATAACCCCCTCAAGGAGTGTAACACGCTTCTCTTGCTCGAGCCTCTCGAGGTTCCGCTTAAGAGCATGGAGCATATCGCTATGGAAGTTAGTGCCCTTGAGCACATAATCGGAGGCGCCGAGCCGTAGCATATGGGCCGCGAACTGCTCCGCGCCCTTCCCGGCCATGATGATGACCGGCAGACCTGGTCGGAGCTCCTTGACCTTGTCGAGCACAGCCTCGCCATCCGCATCGGGCAGGAAGAAGTCGAGAAGGATGAGGTCGAACCGTGTCCTGATGAGCTTGCGAAAAGCTGAGAGACCATCCTCAGCATTGTCGAGCTCCATGTCCTGGGCATAGAGCGACAGGAGCTCTTTGAGCTGGAGCACCTCGCCCATATCACCGGAAACGATGAGGACCCGCTTCTTTTCTGATTCGAATCCGTCATCCTGTACCAACGATATATACCCCGACGTTCTACCTAGTACGACAAAGGCATATATATCTGAACTATTCCGGCCGGAGCCCTGTTGATCAGATCTCTAGGGTCCGTTCATCGAATACGGCATTCTCGTCGTCAACGAGCCTGACCGTTAATTCCTCTTTCTGGATGATCACCGACACGTTGTTCGTCCTGTTGAGCGTGAACGGTGTGAAGGAGACCTCCTTTTCTGAACTGTAGAGCACAGGAAGGAGGAACCGCTCGTACACGGTGCCATTGATGTCCTCTGAGTCCTTCTCGAGGTCATCGCTCAGAATCTCAGTACGAGGGGAATGAATGAACACGAGTGATAGTTCATCATGGGTTCCGCCGCTGTTGCGGAGAGAGATCAAAACTACCTTCTCCTCGGACCCTTCACTGAAATAGCCGGCCTCCGGGTCTAAATAATTCACACCGATGAACTTGACAGGTGCCAGGTCCACGACCGTGGTCCCGCTACCAGGATTCGCATTGCCGTACTCCAGTGTGGTTGCCATGTACATCATAGCAAAGGCCAACATAGCGAACAGGATAGTGACTTCTCCCCTCTTGCTCCTGAACATGTTGTCACTCGGCAGGGAAACCGGTATATAAAGTTTCCTGTTGTGTCCCAATAAACGGACACGGACCATAAAGTTCTTCCGAAGGTCAGATGAACGCTCACTTGAGTGCGTTCTTCGGCATTAGAAGAGTCCTGACCGGGAATGGAATCTCGATGTGCTTTTCGTCGAATCGCGTCTTGATGTTCGTATTGATACGGTCCTTCACGTTGAAGATGTCCATAAGGTCCTTGATGTAGACCCTGAGTTCAAAGTCATAGGCGAAGTCACCGAAGGAAAGGAAGAGCGCTCGGGGCTCGGGTTCATCGAGCACGCTCTCATCCTCCTTAGCGATGTCGAGGAGGATCCCACGGACCTTTTCGATATCGGTGCCATAAGCGACACCCACGGGGATACGAACACGGACGCGCTCGTCACCGTACGAGTAGTTCACTGCACCCTTTTTGTACAGGTCTGAATTAGGGAACGTGATCACGTTGTTGTCCCACGTTCTGACCTTCGTGCTGAAGAGACCCACCGCCAGAACCGTACCACCTTCACCCTCGGGCCCTCCGATCAGAACGAGGTCCCCGGAAGCGAAAGGCTTGTCGTACATGACGATGATCCCTGCCACCACATTTCCAAGAGTATCCTGAGAGGCCACAGCAACAGCGATACCGGCGACCCCACCGAGAGTGACAAGGGGAGTGACGTCCACACCGAGCGATGAGAGGGCCATGAGACCTGCAACAGAGTATATGACAATGGAGAGTATGGCCTGTATCGTCGGTATGAACCGCTTGTCAAGGCTCGTGTCCGCCATTTCTGCGAGGTGGACGCCGTACTCCTCGATGAACACACAGCTGGTATGGACGACGATACGCGCTAGCACCAGCAGGGCGATGGCGACAAGGGGATTTGCCATCAGGCGGAGGGAATCGGCATCCCACCCGGAAATGAACAGGGCACCGAGGACACCGATGATGACGATCGTAACCTTTACGGGCTTAATGCTCACACGAAGGAGCTCGTCGTCAACTCGTGTGCTCGTGTGATCTGCGAGCTTGGAACCGATCTTATGAAGAGTTTTTCCTGCGAACCGTGAGATAAAGTAAGAAAGGACCACCACTACCGCGCCGAGGATGTATCGTATGATATTTGACTGAGCCTCGATGAGCGTAATAGTGTTCGTGACAGCAGTAACATTGAACGCAGGGTCCATCGCTTCTGCCATTGGTGCAAATACTTAAGATTCCTTCGGAATCACGAAAAGCGGAGGGACCGGTAATCGAGGGTAATCGTGAGAAGGTCAAAGGTAAAGAGCCCATCTTGCCCGTTGTTACCCTCTCTTTCTTGGCCACCATCGTATTCCTTTATGTGTGGTTCACGGGAGGCAGTCTGCTCGTTTCACCGCCGTTCGATACAGTTGTTGGACTTTATGGCCTTGATACCACTCTGACTCAGACCTACACCTACCTGACTTACGCTCTCATACATCTCTACCCCGGGCACCTTGTCATGAACATCGGTCTACTCGTTGTTTTCGGAACCCTCCTTGAGCTCCGCCTACGACCCCATCGAGCCGCAGTGTTCTTTCTCCTATCGATTCTTGGACCCGGTGTTTTTTTCGCAGCGATCTCGCCGGACACAATCCTCGTCGGTGCGTCCGGTCTTATTTGGTGTTGCATCGGAGCCTGTGTCGTCTCACGACCACGTGAGTCGTTGATCGCTCTCTTCGTCATGGGATTCATCGTTCTCCCTGTCCTCCGTTCCAGTATCACAGAGCGTGTATACGACCGGCTCGCCGATGGTATTACTGCCGAATGGATCGCGACCGCGACGGTGGAGAGCACCCAGAACGAGCTCAGGTCCGTCGAGGACGAGGTTGAGAACAAGACGATAACCGACGTCCGTCTCGGAACGCTAGAGGACGAGGTCACGAAGAACAAGACCATCCTGGAACGTGCATTGGTAAATGGTACTATCTCCCGGGAGGAGTTTGTAGAGCGGACGATGGACGTTAATAGGACGCTCGGGATCATCAGTGTCGAGCGTACACGTGTCAAGCAGTCCCTTTCAGAGCTCAACCAACGCCAACAGGAGCTCTCTGTCCGCGTTGAGGACGCAAACAGACAGCTCGAGCAGGTATGGAACGAGACACAGGCGTATCGCGAGACCGTGCAAAACATGGGCAATCGCGAAGCAGATGAACTCCATGTGTTCTCGCTCTTCTATGGCTATTTTCTCATTCTTCTCATGGAGCCATCGATCCTTGACGAATGGCAGGAACGGATGGTCCACTGGTTGGCGCTCAAGAACAAGTACCTAGACGGGCGCAGTGGCACAGAAGACGACGATCTCGTAGACGTGGAATCCTCGGGTCCGGAAGTTGATGACGGGCTTCAGACCAATGTCCTCGATCATTCCAGCGATATCGTCGACAGAGTACCTGATGATGTCCCCTCCCGGGATCTCTCTTCCCGGGAGTCCGACGTTCTCCGCTCCAGGAAGCTCAAGGGTAAGCACAAGGGAACCACCAGGACGAAGGACTCGCCTCGCCTCAGCAAGGAAGTCAGCCGGTCGAGGAAGAGCCTCGATTAGTTCAAGAGCTAGAACCGTATCAAAGGCCCCTCCAGCGAAGGGTAGAGATTCCGCGTCGCCTTGGACGGGCTCAGCACCTCTCCACCGGGATCGTTCGAGCATCTCTCTTGAGATATCAAGTGAAACAACTGTGCTTCGTTCTCCTTTGACGAGCTCACTTCTGGACACGAGCCATAAGGATGTTCCTGCGCCGATGTCCAGTATCTTGGGGCCGATGGTCACATGTTCGGTAGCTTTTCTGAGAACGCCCATCGGACGGTAACCGTACGTGATCACATCCCCGTCGTACTCGATCGCCCATTCGCTATAATACCGTTTCCAGGTGAGCTTTGAGGTCGGATCCACCGTCACGTATTCGTTCTTTGACTAACGTTATATATCATGAGCAGTCGTTCAGGAGAGCTCGATCAAATAACGGAAGAATCTTCTCTTTTTCGCCCAATGGAGCGCGTTCCTTCGTTCGATGCCGGGCAATTCTTTATAAACCATGAAAGCAATTTTACCATTCCAGTTTCTTACCTTGGGGGTGGAAACGGGTGTGGTGAACGCCACACCCACCTTTTTCTCCCCAGTCATACCTTTCCTGGATACTCTGTGGGTGCGTCATCCATCCTTCCCAGATGCGTACCGTCCAACAACGTGTATGATAAGCTCTCAGGGATTGCAATGTTGTTCCTGAGGAGCGGGCCGAGAGGTCGCTTGCCAGTGTTGAGGCTCTGTCCCGTGATAAGTGGATTGAACGCAGGCATAATGATGAGTCGCCGCGACCGTACGTCCACATCAGGGTAACGTTCGAGCAGGGTCTCCCTGTCGAGGTCGGCGGTGACCCAGCACGTCAGACGATATGGATGACCTCCCTCGTCCGTGAGTGTGACACATGGATGGACATGCCCACATATCAGCGTCTGTGCTGACAGGACTTCGGTCCCCGGCCATGTATGGCCGTGGAATAGCCCGACATCGCCATGTCGTATGCCTCGTGACGGGACAACATCCACGTCCGCAGGTACTATGTCGCGGATACCCGCATCGTGGTTTCCCGGTACGATAGTAAGCGACACCTCCTTCTTGATAGCTTCAAGGAAGCGTGGGACATGGACGACCTCACTACGGGTCGCGACAGGTATAGCGTGACGTACATCTCCCAGGATCACAACGCGGTCGGGAGTCTCAGAGCGTATGAGAGAGAGAAGGGCCTTCTTGATACGGTCCGTCTGAAAAGGGATTGTGACACCCTTCCTACGGAGCTCAAGGTCCAATCCAAGATGGAGGTCCGCAACAAGGAGGACCCGTTCCTCATTATTGAGTATGAGCGCACGGTCGAGAAGGCGGAGACCTGACCCAACGTCCTCGTCCACTGCGGCCTCGTAATGCGGATGTCAAAGGGTTTATATATATTATCCGGCAGGGCGTGGCCATGAAACTCAAGGAAGCTTCGAGCCTTTGCTACGAGATTCTCGGAGATATCGACAACATCAGGTTCGAGATTCACGACATCCAGATCGCCCTTGCAACAAAGGAGCTCAAGAGCGGTGAGGCTAAGGACCTCGAGTTCGGTATCGACCTCACCAACAAGCTCATGGTCGAGTCAGGCACCGTCACACAGAAGATGCAGACCCTTTCCAAGCTACTCACTGCAGGCCTCAAGGTCAAGGAGAAGAAGAAGCGGGAAGAGCCGGAATAAAAATGTCGGTTTAGACCTGAATCCCGTGAGATGTAGGCACTACGCTACGTGACCTTCTTGAAGCGCTCCAGATCGAACGCCTCGCACAGCTTCTTCTCGAGCCCGACGGGGGGCGGCGTCTGCAGGAACTCCTTCTTTCCGGACCGAAGACGGACGAATTCCACGCGATGAAGGGCGCGGAGGCACCGTTCCACGCTCGTGTGGACCCTCTTCTTCCTCAGCCGGTACCGCAGGATGGCCCACAGGAGATGTGCGAGATAGCAGACGAAGAGATAACTAACGACCCTGTCCCGCTTGTAGTGGTTGATGCCCTTCAGACCGAGTGACCCCTTTCCGAGACGCCACACCTTCTCCACCTCGTCCTTGTCGAGGTAGACGTCGACGACCTCCTTCGCCGGGATGTTCACGTCCGTGGACACCAGGATCGACCTACCGACCCTGGGGAGCATGTCCTCGACGACATCCTCCAGAAGGCTCCACTCGAGCCTTCCGTCCGTGATCTCCGCCTTGAAGTAGCGGCCGACCCCGTTGAGTATGTCCTTCATCCTGCGCTCCCAGTTCGGCCTGCGTCCCCTGCCCCGCTCATCGGAGGTCGCCATCTCCTGTTCGAGCTCGCCCAGCCGCTCCTCCGCCGTCGAGATCCGCTCCAGCAGGGAGGCCTTCTCCTCTCCCCGCCTCCTCGGGTCCTGGTAGATGACGTACTTCCGCTCCCCCTCCGAGGTGTCCACGGTCCTCTCCACCACGCAGAATATCCGCTCGCCCCGGTGGAGGCGGTTCCCCGGTCTCTCGACATCCTCGTCCCTGAGACCCTGGAGAAGCTCGTCGACAATCCTTTCGTTGGCACGCACCCCCGTCACCACCGAGAACGGCGTGTCGGCGACGAACCGTATGTTCTCCTCGCTCTTCATGCCCCTGTCGACCACGAGGACGAGGTCCTTGAGCCCAGCGCCATCGAGGCGGTCCACCACGGACGTGAAGGTGGTGACATCGGGGCGGTCCCCGCGGAACACACGGTAGAGGACGGGGAACCTGTCCCCCCTCCGGATGACGATGGCCATGCCGACCTTCCTGCGCTTCCGCTGGCCCTCCGTATCGTACCCGAACTCACCGTAGAAGCACTCCTCGCCGAAGTACAGGGTCTGAGTCCGATCATAGTAGAGGTAGCGGCTCTCGGGGCTCCACTTCACCTCCACTCTCTCTCGCAGGGCCTGGCTGATGATCCACGTCTTGTCCCGCAGGAGATCCTCATCCTGCTTGCACACCGTGTCCAGCACACCCAGGAGGCGTTCCTCGGTGAAGTTCTCGGGCGGGTCGCCGAGCCAGTACCTGAGCATGCTGCGCTCGTACCACTCGCCCACGTCCTCGAGAGCCACCCTGCCCGTGTGGTGGTTGATGGCCAGGAGCAGCAGCGCCTTCCCGACCGACGTCGTGCTCTGCCGGGGGGCGAGCCGGTCGATGGTCTCGACGAGGTCGATCTGCATGGCCGTGTCATGCAGGAGGGCCAGGTCGCCGAAGGGCAGGATCTCCTCGACCATTGTTCCGCGGGACCGTTTTGGTCGGGCCTCATGTTCTCCATCCGCTCCCTCGGCCTCCCGTCCCAGGTACTCGAGGACCCGTTGTCGGGGACGGCCCTGTTCGTCACGATAGCTCTCT
>Ga0187833_10003663_pt1 | contig 15451 bp, 25 predicted proteins | sample ETNtaG_37_FD_167968 | JGI IMG/M metagenome (GOLD analysis project Ga0187833, IMG submission 167968) | Marine microbial and viral communities from oxygen minimum zone, Eastern Pacific Ocean - ETNP2014_SV_400_PacBio MetaG (Illumina Assembly) | ecosystem: Environmental > Aquatic > Marine > Hypoxic...
GTTCCCCAATGGTTATGGTGCAAGTGTCGTTAAGAATAGTGTTAGTTATGGTGGAAAAAGTGGTTTGTATGAATTGGCTGTCCTCGATGGGAATAGTGATTTGACATACGACACACCAATTACTGATGATGTTCTTGGGTACTTGACCCTTTTGGATGTAACGGAACATCTGAAAGAAGTAAAAAACTTGGAACCCAAACCCGTATTTTTCAAGGAGGCTAATAATGGCAAAAGATAAAAGTTACAAGATACACGGAACCACTGTGGACTCCAGTATTGATATGCCCGATTCAATGGATGTCTATGACAGATATGGAGATTGGGTGGATAATGTTCTAGTTGAAGAGGAAACAGGTGGTCACCATAGTGCTGATGCTTACAAAGAGATGGCACTTGAGGAGCAATTGGAAGATCTAGAAAAGCAACTAGATGAGATATATGAATCTGTTGTCGGTGACGAGGGGAGAGAAAGATATACTCACGAGGAATTTATTCAAAGACTCTTGGATATATATGACGATTCACAAATCTTTCAAAGAATGGAAGCCTATAGAGACAAGCGGGTTTCTAGTGATTAATTCTATTTTTTAGGAGGATATATGAATATAGAACAAGATAAATTGGACTTGTGGGCAGAAATTAATAAACTTAGTATACAAACTCAGCGAATGGTAAATTCATTAGAGACAGTAACTGACTTACTAAAAACATTAGAAAAGAAAATAAATGTTTTAGAAAGAGATGCCAAATGGCGATGCTGATTTAGAATAGGAGGAAAAGATGATTGAAGAAAAATATATAGTAGGATGGTCATTGGTAGTTGAATGGAGTGATAACCCTAAGCCTGAAAATATGACAGACATTCGAGGTGATGTGGCTCAAGTCATTGATGACTACCTAAGTGAAATTGAATATGAAAGGGCAGTTGCCGAGGGGGTATATGATGGATGATGTCATATTTACTAAACACGAATTGTTTATGGCACAAGCACCTAGTTGGAACTTTGAACTAGATGAAGAACAACTTTTAAACAAAGCATTGGAACTTGAGTTTGTTACTAAGATTAGTGACGACAAATACTTAATGAACAATGATTACATACCCTTGAGAGAAAGGGAGGTGGAAGATGAGAGTATATGATAAGAAATTTATAATCTACTGCTACGGTGAACACTGGCATATAAACTGGTTGAAAAATTCTGATGTAACACTTGAAGAGTTTTTCAAAGAACACGATGTAGAAATCGTTGACACAGATATTGATGGGGAGGAAATAAATGATACTAATAACTTTGAGAGAGCAGAATGGTGAACGGGAGTATTTCTCTTATCACCATATACGCAATATGACGACAGTTGATTACTACGATAATCCTAATAAAACTAAATATGAATTGGATGTGGAAATCATGACCGAACTTGGTTATGATGTCTATGAAGATAACTATGAAGAGGATGCGAGTATGTGGTGGTTTGATACTAGTCTAATTGGTGTCGATGAAGTTCGACATCTATCTGAGACTCGATTTGAAACTTTAAAAGAACTGGGGATATTATGAATAATAATTTAATAAAACAATATTTGAGGAGGGGTGATGGGCAAAATTAACCCTAAAACATTTTACGAAAGAATGTTAAATGTATACTATAAAGACAGACCGACTGCAGGAGTTAGGGAAATACACAAGGAGTTGGATAAAGTTTGTGGTCTCTTAGCGTGGCTTTGTTGTCATGCTGATGAGGACTGTCCAAGTGAATACAGAACTCACCATTTCACAAATGCTTTGGACGATTCGGTGGACTACTTAGAAAAAAGTGGTTGGTATAAGTTCAATAAAAATAGAAAGGAGGGGAGATGACTATATCAAGATTAATTGCAATGGTAGAGAGAATTTGCAGAAAGACAATCCAAGTTGAATTTGAAGATATAGATGTTGATGTCAATCATAATTACTTAGATCACTACCCGAAAGGGGAAGTCGGTGTCTCTGGTAGTTATGATGACAACTCTGGTGAAGTTTGTATAACACTTATTTCTAGCCACAATGAGTCAGAAGTCTTTGATTTTAATGGAGATTGGTTCAAGAGTGAGTTAGTTAAAGTTTTAAGACATGAGCAGATTCACATTGAGCAAGATTTGAGAAATGATTTCTCACCCAGTCTTCACTCTGACGAACATACTTACTTTTCCGATGATATGGAAATTGAAGCCTATGGAAGAGCAGATGTTCCGTTAGAAGTTGGAGAAAGTTCGGAGGGTAATTCCCAAACAGTAGAGATGTATATAGATATGTTCGGAAAAGACAGTGACGAAGTGAGAAAACTTTTACATTTCTACAAGATAGAGACAGGCTCGGATTACCCTTTGAATAATATGACATCTAATAAGGAAGAGTTAACTAAGGCAGAATGTTTTAATGCAATAGTTGAGGGTATGAAAATCTTAGGTTGGGATGATAAAGAGGAGAAGAAACAATGAGTGACCAATGCTGTTTTTGTGAAGGAAGAATACCCACTAACCATTTAGTATTAAATGGAGGGGAACTTTGGTTAGAATTTTGTAAAGAATGTGGTGAAACTGAAACAATAACTAACGCTGAAACAGAAGAAACTTTCTCTGTGAGTGAGGTGTTTAATCAAGCAAAGAAGGAACATAATGGAAAATAAAGATTGTATTTGTGCAATTTGTACAGGAAATAAACTAGATAAAGACATATTTAGGTTAATTGAATATTATGAAAAAGTAGTGTGTGAGGTTTGTTTGCAGACAGTAGTGGCACCCGCCTCACCTAAACTTTTTATTAACTATGTCAACAAAGGGAAGATCCTCTATGAAGATTTGAAGAAAGAACAAGATTACATAGAATCGCTTGATGTAGTAGACTCTTATTTTGAAGACAATGACGATATTGGGTATGCTGTTGACTCTGATGGCTCAATTTTAAAAACAAAGGATTCCAGTGGTAGAGAAGTAGAAGAAACAACACCAAGAACCCTATTCAATTTTTTAGAGGAAAATGCGGTTGGTCAAACAGAGGCAAAGAAAACTTTATCGGTTGCAATGTACAACCATTTTAAAAGAATTAAATTGAAGCGAGAAGGAGTTGCTATTAACAAAAATAACATACTTCTTATCGGAGGTACAGGTGTTGGTAAAACCTTCATAACTTCATTATTAGCAAAGAAATTAAACTTACCATTTGTTATTGCCGATGCAAATAGTTTAACCCAAGCAGGGTATGTTGGGAACGATGTAGAGGACATATTGGAATCACTTGTACAGAAAGCCAAGGGTAATATAGAAAAAGCACAGTGTGGGGTCGTTATTATTGACGAAGTAGATAAAATTAGTGCCCACAGATCTGCATCTGGTAAAGACCCTAGTGGTGAGGGTGTACAACAAGCACTTTTAAAAATTATTGAAGGTGGTGAATTTAAAGTAGGTTCTAACTACCGAGGCAGTAGTGCCAAGAGGAAAAGTTATATGTTTGATACCACAGATGTTCTTTTTATTGTTGCAGGGGCTTTTACTGAAATAGAGGAAATAGTGATTTCAAGAGAAAGAGTGGGAGACAAGATTGGTTTTTTAAGCAGCCAAGAGAAGTTAAGCAAGAGTGATATATACAAGAAAGTAGTACACGATGACTTTGAAAAATTTGGTATAATCCCTGAATTGTTGAGTAGATTACCAACAAGGGTCTCGTTAAGCCCCCTTACTGAATCTAACCTAATCGATATTATGTCAAAAATTAATAATAACTTGGTAAGTCAGTACAAACATATGTTTGCAGAGGATGGGGTCGAATTCAAAATTACAAAAAGCGCATTACAAGAAATTGCAAGGAGTTCTATATTAGAGAATACAGGAGCGAGAGGCTTACAAGGAATATTTGAACAACTTACAAGAGATATTATGTTTGAGTCACCATCTGATGATTCAATAATTAATTTCACGATAACGAAACAAGATGTTATTAACTTAGATATATAAAAACGGAGGTTTTATGGATAAGAGGGAATTACTATTATTACAAATCTCGTCACAATTAAATCATATGTCCCAAACGATAAGCAAGGGACGGCAGTCTGCATTTAAGAAGGTTTTACTCGGTGCAGACAGTGTAAGAACAGTTGCAGAGGATATTCTAGATTTTACAATCAGTGCATTGTCAAAAGGTACAGCGTTGACATCAACAGCATCTGCATTGGCTTCTAGAATGAATGTACATACTCAATTCAATTTAAAATCGGGGACTTCACAAAAAGCAGAGGCTACCATGATCTCAGCAGGAGTAGAAGCCTTAGGTTCCTTAGGGTCTCTTGGTTACACACAAGTAGTAACAGAGTCACAAGGTGTTATGAAATTGAATAGATTAGATTTTAAAGATGAGCGAAATTTACTTTTTCATTATTTTCAAGAGATAAAACAGGTGTCGCCAATCGACTTACCCCTAGAGGAGTACAAGGGTTGGACACATCCATACAAAAATGGTGTGCCAATAGTCAAGAAGATGCCACCAGAATTAAGTAAAAAATACCTGTATAAGAGAATGCCAAAGGTTTACGATGCTTTGAACTCTTACGGGTCAACATCCTTCACTGTAAATGAAGAGTTGTTGGAAATTGTCAAGGATTTCGACAAAGATGAACATCCTTTCATACCTAAAACTGTAGATAGTGATGAGGTAAGCGAGTCTTTGAGGAGTCTTCTGAGTTTCAAAAGAACATCGGAATTTGTAGGGAAACAAGCAAAGAAGTGGTATTTGAACAATGTTAGTCATCAACTTTTAAAGAAAGGTTTGACAGTTGCTCAAATAGATGGAAGGAGCAATACCTATAAGAAGAGGAAAGCCTCTGGTTGGATGAAGAATAAATCATCAGATGCTTTGGATATAGTAAGAGCATCTTCCAAAAGGTATGAGTTTGATAGAGTTATGGATATGGCCTCCCTAATGAGTGATAAGTCTTTCCACTACGATTTCCAGTTAGACAGTAGAGGTAGGTTTTATCCAATTGTTAACTATTTTGAACCTACGGGTTCAGATTTAGCAAAGGGTCTATTGATGTTCAATCATGGAGTATATTGGACTGAAGATGTTGAAAGGGCTTTAGCAATACACACCGCAAATTGTGCAGGTGAGGATAAAATATCAATGGATGACAGGGTTCTTTGGACTTATGTTTGGATGCCTGAGATATTAGAGGCATCTGAAGACCCTCTTAATTCTAAATGGCTGAGACAGTTCAGTGGTGACAAGAAGACCAAGTTTCAATTAATATCTGCTGTTTTAGAGTGGAAGAAGTTGGAAGAGATAGGTAGGGATGATTATGTTTGTCATTTACCTATAGGTCTAGATGCGACCAATTCGGGGCTACAAATCTTATCCGCCATGACTAGGGATAGGTCGGGTGCTGAAGAGACAAATGTTGTACAACATCCGAGTAAGGAAATCGGAGATGCCTATATGGTTATCGCTAGATCTGTTCTTGATAACGGTTTCTCTTATAAAAGTTTTGAAGACTTAGGAGATAAGGCTTGGAGAAAACTTTGCAAGAGACCAACCATGTCTTACTACTACGATGCAGGCAAGGGTTGTATACAAGACCAAACTTATGAAGACAGGCGTGACCACGGTTATGATATATTGTCAGAAATGACTTATGATGATTCTGCTTACATAGGTACTGCTATCTTTGATGGTGTCAGGTTGGCATTCCCTAGACAAACACAGGCTAAAGACCTTTTGAAAAGAGGTGTTTGTGTATATTTAGAGAATAGTGGTAACAAGCCAATGATTACTTGGAAGACAACCACAGGATTTACTGCTTTCCAGAACTATGCAAAAACTTCTATTAAAAGAGTAAATTGTATGTTTGGAAGTAGACCTGTTAAGTTGAGTTATCAGATTTTCCTTGATGAGGCTAGAAAAACTGACCATGAGAGAGGTATAAGTGCCAATTTTGTACATTCTCAAGATGCATCTTTATTAACTTTAGTTATTTGCAGACTAGCAGAACTTGGTGTAATCAACTTTATGATGATTCATGACCAGTTTTCAGTAAGTGCAGATAATTTAGAACTACTTCTTGATGTATTTAAAGAGGTTTTTCAAGAGATATTTGAAAAAGACCAACTTGGAGCTACAGTAGAATCCTTTGGTCTTGAAGATGAAATTGATTACGGTGATTTACAAATGGATGAAATTTCAAAATCCAAGTACATTATCTCTTAATTATATGACATCTAATAGAGGATAGGAGAGCAGAAATGTCGAGTGAATTTACAGAATTGTGTGAAATGTATGGGTTGTCGCCCGGAGACCCTGAGGCAATAGATAAATTAATTCATTTTATGGCTGACCCAGATGAAGAGGATGATACTTGGTATTTTAATGAAAATGCTGATGCGTTTGATCCTGATGAGGAGTTGAGGAAATTGGAGGAAGAGGATGAAGAACGATAAGACTGAAAAAAATAAAGGAGGAAAAATGAAGGCTTTAATAGATGCTGATATTATTGTTTACTGGTCAGCAAACCATTGCCAAACCAATTACTATAATGTTATAGATAAAGATGGTGAGGTTTTACAAGAGTATGACAGTAAGCGACACGCACAGAATGGGCTAGAGGATATAAACACCCTTTGGAAATTACAGGCTTCTGAGACTGAAGAGTCGCCATATAGCATAGTTTCTGGAAAGATTGTTATTGAACCTTGGTCAGAATGTGTTGACTTTATAACGGACTTTATCAAGAGTCTAGTTAAGAAGACAAAATCTGATGATTATGAATTGCATTTGTCAGGGCACACTAATTTTAGAAAAGAGGTCGCAATAACAAAACCATACAAAGGTAACAGGAAAGGTTATAAACCATTCTATTACCAAAAGGTTAGAGATTATCTTGTTGATGAGTGTGGTGCATTGGTATCTGAAGATGAAGAGGCTGATGACACATTGGCTATTGCCCAGACTAATGATAAAGAGAATACAATAATTTGCACCATAGATAAAGATCTATGGACTATTCCGGGTGCAAAGTATGATTTCAAGAGAGAAGAATCAAGTTATGTTACTGAATACGATGGTATTAGACATTTTCAATACCAGATGTTAGCAGGTGACCCGGTTGATAATATACAGGGTGTTCCTAAGATTGGCCCCGTAAAAGCAAAGAAAATCTTAGGTGATTATGAAGATATTCAAGATACTTGGAATATCATCAGGGGTCATTATAAAAATTCTTACGGGGATGATTATAATGATGTAATGTTAGAAATGGGTAGACTACTTTGGATACGACATAGTGTCGGAGAGATGTGGGACTTACCTAGTTTTGAAGATGAATTAGACAAGAAGGAGGAAACCAATGGCTAATTTAGTTGAGAATGTGGAATTGAACTGGTGTTTTTTAGACCCCAACAACCCACAAGAAAACTTTGAAAAACTTCAGTGGTCTGTTACGGCTTATGTTGATAAGAAAGTAGCGGAGAAGTTTAAGAAGAATGGTTTCATTAGAACTTTGCGACCTGTAGAGGACGCAGATGGTAATGAGACTGGACAGTATAAAGTCACATTTAAGCAAAATGCGAAAACATCTGCAGGTAAGGATTTAACGCCTCCCGGTGTTTTCACAAGAACAGAGAAAGGTACTATTAAACCGCTAACTGGCGTTATCGTGGGTAATGGTTCTACTGGTACCATATCATTTGATACTTATGACTGGGACTATAAAGGTCAAAAAGGTGAGTCTATGAGTTTAAAGAATGTTCTTGTTACTAATCTTATACCTTACGAGAAATCAGACCCTGCAGGTTCAGAGTTTGGTGACTTGGAATCTGGTGCAGAATTTAATAAATCTAAGAAGGAAGATGTAGATTTAGATTTTGAAGAAGAGGGTGACTATTAAGTAATTAAGAGAGGTTCGGGCTAAAACTACCTATCCGTGAAAGCGTAGTCCTCTCATTTATTTTTCTACGGAGGAGAAATGAAGAATAAAGAAAATACCCAAGAGGGTGTCTTCATTAGACATGAATCTTGTGAAGCCTGTGGTTCGAGGGATAACAAAGCCGTGTACGATAATGGCGACAAGATGACATATTTCTGTTTCGGATGTGAAGATACGGGGATATATATGGAAAAAGGTCAGGATTTAAAATCAACCCCTAAAGAATTTCATGTGTCTATGGAGACTATAGACGATATAAAGGATTACCCAATTAGAGGGTTTCGTGAGCGCAAAATTAAAAAAGAGATAGCTGAACTTTACGATGTAAGGGTTGGATATTCAGAGGAAGATGGTAAGACTATTAAGTATCACTATTACCCCGTAACCAACAAAGGTAAGATAGTCGGTTATGAGAGAAGAGATCTTGAGAATAAAAAGTTTCTTGCTATTGGGTCTGTTAAAAATAAAGATGAATTCTTTGGACAATCTAAGTTCGCCCCCGGTTCTTGCAAAAGGATTGTTGTTACAGAAGGGGCTATAGATGCAATGTCTATTCAACAGGTTTGGAAAGATAAGGGTCAAGAGTGGGCGGTAGTTTCAATTATCAATGGAGCCCAAGGTGGGTACAAGCAGGTTGTTTCAAATCTAGCCTATCTGAATTCTTTTGACGAGGTTGTATTTCTATTTGACCACGATGAAGCAGGACAAGATGGGGCAAAATCTTGTGCTAGGTTGGTCAGAACAGGTAAGGCTAAAATTGGTGTCTTAGGTAGATTTGGTAAAGACCCGTCTGATTACTTGGTTGCAGGTAAGACATACGAGTTAGAGAAATCAATATGGAATGCAGAGATGTACTCCCCTGCAGGTATTGTTAATTCTGCAGATACTTGGGATTTATTCAATGAAGATAGAAGAGAGGATTCCGTACCATACCCCGACTGCTTTGCTAATGTGAATAAAATGACTTTTGGTCGCAGGACTGGTGAACTTACTATTTTTACAGCAGGTACTGGTTCTGGTAAGTCTACCTTTGTTAAAGAGGATATTTACCATTTAATAATGACCACTGACTACCAAATTGGCGTAGTGTCCCTTGAGGAGTCCATACGGGAGACTTTAGACGGGATAGTAGGGGTACACCTTGATAAGAGAATAAACCTCCCAGATGTCGTATTTGACCGCTCAGGGGAAGAAGGCTTAAATGCTTGGAAAGAGGTAGCGGGGACAGGTCGTCTCTTGTTATTAGACCATCAGGGGTCAGTAAGTGATTCATCCCTTATGGATAAAATAGAATTTATGGCCGCATCCGGTTGCAAATTTATATTCCTAGACCATATAACTATAGCAGTTAGTGAGGTTGACGGGAATGTGAATGAGGCTATGGATAAGGCAATGTCGGATCTTTTAAAGTTATGTAAAAAGCATAATGTTTGGATTGGAGTGGTCTCTCATTTAAGGAAGACAAGTGGGGGTAAAACTTTTGAAGAAGGTGCTTTTATAACTGAAGATTCTCTAAAAGGTTCTGGAAGTTTAAAGCAGATAGCTTTTCAAATTATAGGATTTTCTAGAAATAAGTACTCGGAGGACGAGGCTGAGAGGCAAAGAGTTAGCATATCAGTATTGAAGAACAGGTTTACTGGACATACAGGGCCTGCAGGAAATGCCAGATATGATAATGTTACAGGTCGCCTATACAGTACTCCCTCGGAGTTTGAATAGGAGTAGACATGAAAAAAATAGTTTTTGATGTAGAGTCTGATGGCTTTGTTAATGAGGCTACAAGAGCATGGTGTATTTCTACTTACGATATAATTAATAAGACTTCAGTTACTTTTTCAGATAATGATTCTAGCTGTCCCTCTATCTCTGAGGGTCTCAAATATATAGCTAAGGCTGATGAGTTAATAGGTCACAATATCATTATGTATGATATACCCCTTTTAGAAAAACTCTTTAATTTTAAGACTGACGCAAGGTTCGTTGATACTTTTTTAATGAGTCAATTATTAAATTTCAACAGATGCTTAGGTAGATATAAAGGTAGACATGGTTTAGAAATGTGGGGTGAACACTTTGGTGTTTTAAAACCTTCACAGAACCAATGGTTACAATTTGAGTCTTCTATGTTAGGAAGATGTGAGCAGGATGTCCTGATAAATGTCAGAGTTTTCCATGCCCTTCTTGGGGAATTTAAGAAGTCCGGCATATCTAAAGATGTCCTTAATCGAGAATTTAAAATAGCTAGGATAAGTGCAAAACAGATTAAGAACGGATGGTTAGTAGATAAAGATCTTGCTGACAAACATATTAAATTCTTAACTGGAGAGATTGATAAACTTAGAAATAAGATTGAACCTCTAATGCCACCTATTTTAAAATGTCCTGATTTCTGGGTTACTAATGAAGAGTGTAACAAGATAATGAAGACCAAAGGCGTGGACTATGAAAAAGATTTAGTTGGTGGTAAGCAGTTAAGAAAACCAATAGTCCCCAAATGGACTAAGAAAGGGGAACTACACCAACACATAAAGAATTGGTTTGATGGCTATGAAGGTATAGACCTGATAAATAATAAGAAAGGTTTGGTCATAAATGGACCATACTGTAGAGTTGATATTACCCCTGCAAAGCTAACTCAGACTGCAGAGGTTAAGAAGCTTTTGTTCAAAAATGGTTGGAAACCAACTGAATGGAACACTAAGAAGACTGAAGATGGGGGCGTGATTAGGACTTCTGCTAAACTAACAGAGGACTCCTATGCATCCATTAAGGGTGATCTTGGTCAAGATATAGCACTTCACGCTATATACCAACATAGAAGAAACACACTACAGAATCAGAAAAACAAATCTAAAGGTTGGTTGGGTGTCTGTAGGGATGACGATAGATTAGAATGTGTCCCATTTACTTTAGGGACTGCTACTGGAAGAATGTCTCACAGGAACTTAGTTAATGTTCCCGGTGCAAAAGCCGTGTTCGGTAAAGAGATGAGAAGTCTCTTTATAGCACCTGAGGGGAAAGTACTGGTAGGTTGCGACTTAGCATCAGCCCAGTTGAGACTATTAGCATCTGCTATGGAAGACCCTGATTATGTTGATATTGTTACTACTGGTAGAGAGGAGGACGGCACTGATGTGCACACTGTTAACCAGAAAGCCGTGGGATTAAAAAATAGAAGTCAGGCTAAAACTTTCATATATGGATTCCTATTTGGCGCAAGTGCGGCTAAACTTGGGTCTATCATTGGAGGCAAATCTAAGGAAGGTGCTATCCTTAAAACTAAGTTTTTAAAGAGATTTCCACTTTTAAGGAAACTTCAGAATAGGTTAATATCTGAGTTTAGTACGTCTGGAAATAAATTTATAACTGCCCAAGATGGGAGAAGGATTCAAGTAGACTCTGAACATAAATTACTTAATTACTTACTACAAGGTAATGAGGCAATTCTAGCGAAAGAATGGGCTATTGTATCTGATGGTCTTATTAGAAAGAACAATATAGATTGTAAACTATTAGCCATTATGCATGACGAGCAGAACTTTGAATGCAATAAAGATGATGCAAATAAACTTGCCAAGGTACTAGAGAAGTCTGCAACAATTGCAGGTGAGAGACTTGGTTTTAAATGTCCAATGAATGGAAACTCAAAAATAGGAGAAACTTGGTATGACATCCATTAATTACGAATTGCTACGAACTGAAAATAGACTTTTAAAGTCTTGTATACGAGAGAGTCTAGCAGAAGAAGATGAGAAAGGGCATGATATCGCCCAACTGGCTGAAGCATTATCAAAGTTTCACAGTTTGATTGAAGAAGATCCTGAATATTACGAGGGTTTTAGAATGTATTCAGATGTCCATAAAAGATATTTTAATAGGTTAAAGGAGTTAGGTCTCCTTTCGGAGATGGATGAAAAAAATTAAAAAACATCCTATAATAAACAAACTTAAGTATGCATTAAGATACGATAGAACATGGCATACTAAATCAATACTTAACAAAAAGAAAGAACAGAAAAAGAGAGGAGATTATTTTGAAGACACTACCGAATGATTATCAAAATTTTATAGCACTCAGTCGATATGCCAGATGGCTACCTGAGAAAAAGAGAAGAGAGACTTGGGAAGAGACTGTTGCTCGCTACTTCGATTTTATGGAAGAGCATTTAAAAGAGAATACTAATCAAGAGTTAGTGCCAAAAACTAGAAAGATACTTGAAGAGGCAGTATTAAATTTAGAAGTTATGCCCAGTATGAGAGCCCTGATGACGGCAGGTCCTGCTTTAGAAAAAAACCATATAGCAGGATATAATTGCGCCTACCTAAGTGTAGACCATCCAAAGGCTTTTGATGAATGTTTATTTATACTTATGCATGGGACTGGTGTAGGCTTTTCAGTAGAGCGTCAGCACATACAGAAACTTCCAGAAATTCCAGAAGAGATAGTGGATGTTGAAGATGTGATAATGGTAACAGATTCTAAAGAGGGTTGGCAATCAGCCTTTAGAAAATTAATACTTTTCTTGTACAATGGTGAAGCACCACTATGGAACACATCAAAGGTTAGGGCTAAGGGTGAGAGACTTAATACATTCGGTGGAAGAGCCAGTGGCCCTGAACCACTTATTGACTTATTCATGTTTACTGTACAAATGTTTAAGGATGCAGTGAATCGTAAGTTAACATCTTATGAATGCCATAGGCTTATGGCAAAGGTTGCAGAAATAGTTGTAGTTGGTGGTGTTAGACGCTCAGCCCTTATTAGTCTATCCAATTTAACAGATGAGCGTATGCGTAACGCTAAGACTGGACAGTGGTGGATAGATACACCAGAAATGGCATTAGCTAATAACAGTGTATGCTACACAGAGAAACCTGATATAGGAATATTCATGAAAGAGTGGTTGTCCCTATATGAGTCTAAATCTGGTGAGCGTGGGATCTTCAATAGAGAAGCCGCAATTAAACAAGTAGCTAAGTTAGGAAGACGTGATGTAGAACATCAGTTTGGTTGTAATCCTTGTTCAGAGATTATATTAAGGGACGGACAATTCTGTAATTTAACAGAGGTTGTGGTGAGAGCCGGGGATACACAAAAAGATATAAAAAGGAAGATAAGGCTAGCCACTATACTTGGTACATTCCAAGCATCGTTAACAAATCTTAAAAGGCTTAGGAAAAAATGGATTATTAATACAGAAGAGGAGGCGCTACTGGGTGTATCTCTCACTGGTATTATGGACAACTCGTTCATGAATGGTGGACTTGAAGAAAAAGAATACTATGGTAAGAAGAGTCTACCGGAGTTCCTACAGGAGTTGAGAAAAGAAACAATTAAGGTTAATTCGCACTGGTCAGAGTTGTTAGGTATAAACCCTGCTACTGCTATTACTGCTATTAAACCCAGTGGTACTGTATCACAATTAGTGGATTCAGCTAGTGGCATCCACCCTAGACATAATAGTTATTATTTAAGACGGGTGAGGGCGGACATTAAAGACCCTATAGCACAGCTGATGAAAGATGAAGGTGTCCCCTGTGAATCTGATATTATGAAACCGGATAGTGTTTCAGTGTTTACATTTCCTATGAAGGCACCAGAGGGTGCAATACTTAGGAACGATAGAACAGCAATAGAGCAATTAGAACTATGGCTTGTATATCAGAGGTTCTACTGTGAACATAAACCTAGTGTAACAATCAGTGTTAAAGACCATGAATGGATGGAAGTGGGTGCGTGGGTATACGAACATTTTGATGAAGTGAGTGGTGTTAGCTTTTTACCGCACTCAGACCACACTTATCAACAGGCTCCATATGAGGACTGTGTAGAGAGAATCTACCTTGAGGCTTTCAAAGACATGCCTAAGTCTGTTAACTGGTCTAGAATAGAGGAATACGAACTCTCAGACACTACAATAAGTATGAAAACTATGGCGTGTACTGGAAGTGTATGTGAAATGGTAGATTTAATTGAAGAAGAGAGGGAAATAGAATGAAAACAGTAGCATTAATAATTGTATTACAATTCATAGTATCCTTACTATCAGGGTGTGCTGAGTTTGAAACTAAGATGGATGAGATGAGAAATCAGCAGTTGACTTGCTCTCCAGCAGATTCAAATATGTGTGCGGGGTGGAAAGTTGAAGAATTCTAATAATATAAAATGTAGGAAATGTGGGGAGTTGAAAGACTCTTCCAATTTTAGCAAGGGTCAGATGGAAAATCCTAGTAAGATTTGCAAGTCTTGTAGAAGTGAATTAAACAAGGTTTGGAAAGAATCTAATCCCGGCTATATGGACAAGTGGAGGTATGATCTTTCTATTGAGGATAAGGAAAAGATTAGTGAGGAACAAGGGGGTACTTGCGCCAATGAGAATTGCCAGTATGGACTAGACGATGACCACAAGCTGTATGTTGACCATTGTCATGAAACTGGTAGGGTCAGGGGTCTATTGTGTCATCACTGTAATACTGCACTTGGACTTCTCATGGAGAGTCCTGATAAAATATCAGGTCTTATGTATTATGCAAAGAGGCATATTACTTAATTTTTAACAATATAGGAGTTATAAATGTTAGATAAAATAATAGGTGTCGCTGATGCCTCTATTAATATAGGTATTAAACTGATTAGTTTGGCAATCGTGTTACAGATTGTCTTTGGTCATAGCGTACCTTTTCTTGGTGGCAATGTCATCGGCACGATCATTGGAATCATCCATGAACTTGGTGCTGCTGGACTTGTTGGTTTAATAGCAACGCTAGTTATATGGCGACTGCTAGATGATGATATAAGAAAGGAGTTATCTGAATGAAAGACATTAAAGATGTAGCAGATGTAGTCTTAAAGAATAAATCGCTTACGGTATTTTTAGCGATTGTTGTGGTGGCTATGTTATTTGGTTGGATAGGTGGTTAATACTCCAATTAAAAAAACTTGGGGTCTTGTTCAAATGGACAGGACTACCAAGTTACAATGGAATTTAAAGAAAGAAAAGAAAAGAAACAATCCAAGATTGTGGAAATCAGACTGGGAAAAATAGGAGGTTTATGTCTAGTGAATCAAAAAGTGATATAGAAAAGGCTTTCATGCCAAAAGATGAATGTTCTATATGTGGTAGTGAGTATGATGAAGAAGCAGGTGGAGTTCAAGGATATTTTGGGATATGCCCTGTTACTTTTTGTGAATGGTGTTACTCTTCTATAGTAAGCATGGTGTCACAACATCTAGGAATAGATGACGACTACTATGAGGAGGAAGAGTAGACTATGGGATATAAACTTAATAACAGTTGGAAAGGTAAGGTAAGAAAAGCAGACTCTAAATGGGAAGGTGAACTCAGAGATGGTATACTATCATCTTGCGAATATCACCCTGAAAAAATACCATATACTATCGATCATAATTATCATCCTGATTTTAAGATAGGTGATACTCTGGTTGAGGCTAAAGGTAGATTTATAGACTCTGCTGAAGCTCGTAAGTATCTCTAAGTTCAC